>Ga0316204_10000210_pt1 | contig 238455 bp, 212 predicted proteins | sample 6monrhotite_MG_2_FD_205661 | JGI IMG/M metagenome (GOLD analysis project Ga0316204, IMG submission 205661) | Microbial mat bacterial communities from mineral coupon in-situ incubated in ocean water Damariscotta River, Maine, United States -... | ecosystem: Environmental > Aquatic > Marine >...
ATGTAGCGGTCGTGCCGCTGGTCGCGGTGGTGGCTGATGTAGCGGTCGTGCCACTGGTTGCGGTGGTGGCTGATGTAGCGGTTGTGCCGCTGGTCGCGGTGGTGGCTGATGTTGCGGTTGTGCCGCTGGTCGCGGTGGTGGCTGATGTTGCGGTTGTGCCGCTGGTCGCGGTGGTGGCCGATGTTGCGGTCGTGCCGCTGGTCGCGGTGGTGGCCGATGTTGCGGTTGTTCCGCTGGTCGCGGTGGTGGCCGATGTAGCGGTCGTGCCGCTGGTCGCGGTGGTCGCTGATGTTGCGGTTGTCGCCGTCGTTGCTGATGTTGCCGTGGTAGCCGATGTAGCACTTGTCGCCGTCGTTGCTGATGTTGCCGTTGTAGCTGTCGTCGGACTGGCGGCCGGCCCATTGTTTCCGGCATTTTGTGCGGCTCCGGGGTCAGGGATTGGCAGGGGGGAGGGCTGGATGTTCTGGTTTTGCGGTGCCGGTCCACCTGCACCCGGCAGGGCGATGTCATTTTGCGGAAGAGGCTGATCGACCAGAGGGATAGGATCCTGCTGCCCTGCAGTGCCCTGGTCGACGTTCGGCAGGGGGGGTTGACCGGGATTTCCCCGTGTGCCGACCTGCGGAGAGCCCGTCGGAGCCCCCAGAGTCGAATCACCAGGATTTCGAGCGACTATATTATTCTGGCTTTCCTGAACATTTTCCAACCCGCTATCGGCGACCAGTCCGGGTGTTCCACCGATTTCAATGACATCCTCCACGGCAGGGCCGCCAGAATCATTCGACAACGACGTTAGGTCATCAAATATTTGCGCGTCCTCATTTCCCGGGACATTCGCATCACCTGCATTCGGGTTGTCAATTTCTGCCATGTTCGCCTGCCATTGGGGTAGAATAAATTCATTTGCCCGGAATCGGACATATGATGATAGCTATAGTATGCGGATTGACGGAAAATCCAACCTAGCCAGTGGTTATAGATAACATCGGAACCTGTCGGTAATCTGACAGAAGAAAGCCGGGTCTGTGATCAGATCACTTCGTCTTCACGTGAGGTCGTTTCACCATACCGACTCAATGTGGGGGCTTTCAGATCTTTGTACAGCATTTGCAGTCTTTCGTTTACATGGTTGTTTGATTTCTCAAACAGACTCGAGCCGTCGTCGCCTGTGTCGACAATGAAGGGGCCCAGATTTTCGACTTCGAATAACCAAAGTGCCTGCGCAAGACCGAGTTCTTCAAGCCAAAGCGCATCGATTGTGCGTTTGATCCCCCGGCCCAACAAAGCACCCGTTCCATAACCGACTGTCGTCAGGTATTTGGCTCCTGCCGGCAAAAACATGTCCCTGTAACTTTCTTCTGACATACCGCCCTTGCCGATGATCAACTTCGCGCGAGAGATTTGAAACCAGTCCGGCATCCATTTTCCAAAACGGAAACTGGCGGTTGCTGTAACTGCGCCAACATTGAAAGTTCCGTCGTTATTGCGAGACGCTGCCGGCGAACAGTGGAAATTTATGTTGGAAATGGCGGCCAGATCAATCGGCAAGGATTCTCCGGTTTCCAGGACGCGTTTATACACACCTTCGCGGGCGGTGTAGATAACACCTGACAGGAACACAATGTCGCCCTGACTGAGATCGGCGACAGCCTGGTCGGAAACAGGGGCATTGATATGCACGGTTTTCATGGATGGTGAGTTCATTGTATGCCCTCCCGACGATAATATGGTGTGAACCAGTTGGGGTTGTCCCGATATTCTATTTGACCATCGGCGTGGATTCTTGCGGTTGCCCTGCGCGATGACAGACAGAACGTATGAATGCTGATGGGCATGCCGCCAGTATGAGTATAGCCGATTTCGATATTGCAATCGACAACCATCGAATTGCCAACGTATCCCATTGGTCCCATACCGATTGAATTTCCCAGATCTTTCAGTTCCTGTTCAAGGATCGCGATTTCAGGGTCAGGATTTCGTTCCCCGACGATTCGCAAGGAACAAGCCTCTTTGCCAAGACGCATGCAAGTGTCCTTGTTCCCTCCCAGCCCAATTCCGACGATGGCCGGCTGGCAAAACAGGCCGCGCCGACCAAATTGCACCATAACATCGAGAAAAAACCGCTTGATGCCGTCAACACCATCTCCGGGAAACAGCATCCGGTAGTCGGTCCCGAATAATCCGCCTTTGTGAACGGTAATCAGGTCAAGCCAATCTCCGTCCGGCTCGAATGCGTATTGTACTTCAGGCGCATGTTGCCCGACATTATTGTTGTAATCGTGCCGATTGATCGGGTGAACGCGATTGGGCCGAAGCGGGATGGCATGGGTGGCGTCGGCCGTTGCCTGACGTAGCGCCCGTTCCAGGGCAACAAAACCGCCTTCTACCTGCGCCTCGTTGCCAGATTTGACATAAAACCGCGGCAACCCGGTGTCGGCGCACATGGGCCGACGATCCAGCTCGGCGGCTTCCCAGTTTTCGATCATGGATTGCAGAACAAACTGGCTGAGATGTTCCGGTTCATTGGCGGTCATTTTCTTGATACCATTTTTGAAATCCGGCGGTATTTCAATGCTTGCCTTGGATGTCAGTTCCAATGCCGCTTTTTCGATGGCGGAAATCGGGATCATTTCAGGGCCTCCTGTCAAGATTTTGTGCCGGCGAGAGTACGTGCAAGTTTACGTTTTTCATCAATATTCATGCCGCGGGCGATTTGGATTCGCTGTGCCTGCGGTGATCCTGCACCGTGCATGGATTCGGTCAGATAACCAACCGCATTGCGGCCCAATGTCATGTTTTCGATCAGGCGTAAAACCTTTATCCGATCAACAACGTCAACACCATCGCGCCCGACCAGAAATTTTCGGATCAATGGCCCGACATCATCGTCCACCAGATCCTGTTCTGACGGCAACGTCACCATCAGACCACCCGCCAGGTCCTGGGCGATTCGAGATATTTCATAGGGAAACCGGGTGACATTTTGTTTGCAGACATTGGCAAGCATCTCGTCATTGATCCATGCCCCTGATTTGAGTGGCCTCCCCTCGTAGGCGCTTGCCAGCGCGCTTGACCGAATTGTTTCATTCAGATGTGTCATTTCGACCAGCTTGTCTTTCACGTGTGAGGCGCTGGCAACGCCATTCAGGTCCGCAATTTCGGCGGCGGCGCCGATCAGGACGTCGCCGACTCCGGTCTTGCAAATATAACTGCACCGATGATACGTCGTGAAACGTTCGACGAGCGGGGCAGCAAATTCGACTTCGCCGTCCAGAAAGAGGCGTTCCCAGGGAATGAAAACATCCTCGAAAACGATCATAGCTTCCTGACCGCTAAACGAGGCATTGCCGGAATCAATATTGCCGGGTTCCAGCGAACGGGTATCGCATGACTGGCGACCATATATATAGGTAATGCCTCTCGCATGTGCGGGAATGGCGCCAACGACAGCAAAATTCCGGTCACTTTCACCAAGCCGGATGGTCGGCATGACAAGCAGCCAGTGAGAATTGAGGCATCCTGTCTGATGGCACTTTGCGCCCGTGACGTAAACACCATTGGCATCCCGCCGTGATATGTGGAGATAGACATCAAGGTCATTTTGCTGATGCGGTGCCTTTGACCGGTCACCTTTGGCATCTGTCATTGCCCCACCGATGATCTGGTTTTTTGTCTGTGCACGGGTCAGGAAATCAACAAATCTCTGATGATAGGCCGATCCGTGGAATTCATCACATTCATAGGTGACGGAGTGCAGCGCATTCAGAGCATCCAGTCCGACGCAGCGTTGAAAACAGGTGCCGGTCTTTTGTCCCAGTTTCTTCTGCATTCGTGCTTTCATTACCAGATCATTGGCATTTTCAGCGATATGCAGAAACCGGTTCACAGGTCGCCTTGTATAAGGAGACCGAGCAGTAGCCAGTTCCGGTTCTTCTGCGGCCAGATCGTAGGTTGCTGCCATCGCATTGATTGACGGCCGGATGATGGGGTGGTCAACCGGTTCTTTGACCCGTTCACCAAAAAGGTACACCTTCAGATTCCGCCCTCGCAGGCTTTCGACATAATCGGGCCCCGAACGAATCGGGTCATAATCGCCCCAGTCATCACGGTCGATGGCTGACGGGTCAGTATGTGGCGTGGAGTCCAAGGGCTCTCTCCTGCAAAAATACCATCGGGCATTCCATCAAGGCGCAATTTTTCAGGAAATCAAGTCTTACGCCCACGGGTCAGTTTACCAACGATAAATTCGGCGGCGACAGAGGCACTGATCACGGCAATTGCCAGAAACTGCGTCAACGTCAGCGGCTGGCCGAGGATTTGCACGGCCAGCAAAGCGGCGATCGCCGGTTTCAGGAAAAACAGATAGCTGCCGCGTGTAATGTCCGGGACGACCGCCAATCCACCGATCCACAAAAACTGCGTAATCGTGGTGTTCCAGAATGCGATCATCAGCAATGAAGCGAGAGCTGTTCCATCCAGGGTGCTCAACCTGGATGGTGTTGCCCAGACACCAAATGATATTCCAACCACCAGCCATAGGCCGATGGCCCCCAGAAACATGGAAATTGCGGTGATCCGGAGTGCGCCAAATTCGGCGATCAGAGGGCGTATCAGGACAGAATAGGCCGCGACGGCGGCGGCACAGGACATCGCCAGGAAAATACCGATCAGGTTTTCAGCAGACCCTGCCAATTGTGCCAGGTATCCGTCGGTTATGAGAAGTATAATTCCAACAATTGCACACCCGCCGCTTGCCGCTTTCGAAACGGAAATTTTCTGCCCATTGATGAGTAATGTGGAAATCGCCACGAAGATGGGGATGGTTGTGACGACCGTTGCGACTTGTGGAACCGACGCAAAGTCCAGCGACCAGTGAAACACCAGATACCCGACCGTGATACCCAGCAGTGACAAACTTGCCAGCCGCCATCCGTGCGTCCGAAAAGGTGCGATCAGGTCCCGGCTGGCGGGGAAGATCAGGGCTAAAAGTACCAGCCCGATGCTGCCCAGCAGAAACCGCCACACAGACAGTTCAGGCCCGCTGATTCCAGATAGAACCGAGAAAAATTCAGTCGATGCATGACCGAGCACGCCGATGAAGACAGCCAGGTAGGCCAGCCATGCATGCCGATGCCAGGGCGCCATGATCAGATCCGTGCCGTAAATTGAAGCAGAAGTTCTGCCAGTTCAGCAGGGCGTTCAGCGGGCAACAAGTGGGCTGCGTTTGCCATGTCAACCCGTTCGGCCCGCGGGATGCGGGCGCCCAGTTCAGTGACGTCACGGTGGTCAAGGAATACACGGTCCTGAAGTCCGGTGATTAACAATACAGGAAGGGTGATTTCCTCATAGGGAATGTCCCAATCTGCACTACCCGCATTTTTCAACAAATTATAATGCCCTGATGATTTTGGGAGCGGTAGATACGATGTGTCGGTCAAGAATTTCTTTCGATTTTCAACCTGCCAGTCCTCGTTGAATATCAAGGGGGCATACAAATCACGAAACAGATCCAGCCCGCCAACTTCCGCGCAACGCACAAGGGCGTCATTGATCCATCTCAGGCGTGGGCCGTCCTGCCGCAGTGTGTTGATCAGGACCAGTCCCGGACAATCGAATGTGTGTCTCCCCCGGAGCCACGTGCGGGCTGCAAATAATCCGCCGATGGACAAACCCGCAAGAACGGGGCGGACCGGATTGATTTCGCTCATCAGTCGCAGACTGTCCTCGATAATCAGGTCGGCATTTAGCGAGATTAGCGGACTGAACGGACTGTCAGACTGCCCCCGGAAATTAAAACTCAACGTGCCATGGCCGCTGTTTCGCAGGGTTTTGCCGATCACGCCTTCCCACATGCCAGTATCGCCGGTCAGGGCGTTGAAAAAAACAAATGTAATACCGTCAGGTGCCGTCGGTGCGGTGTGCCGATAAAACAATCCGTTGTCGTCATCTATGTGAAAGACAGGCATATGGTGTGCTCTTTACTGTTTTTGATGTGAGATTGGTTGATCCATTGTGTCGGTCAGGCTTGACCGTTCAGCTTGCATCTGCTGAACCCGTTGCGCAGCAGTGTCTCCATGGGCTCGGGCGAGGGTCTCGGCCCCGCCGGGATCACCGGCAAGGATGGCGTCGAATATTTTCTGATGTTCATCCCAGATGGCATTAACCGGATAGTCGGTGGTGATTGCAGCCCCCATAATCCGCCGGAGTTGATGCCAGAGCGGCATAACGGTCTTGGCGATCACTGGATTGTCGGAGAGGTCGTAGATGAACTGATGGAAGGCCATATCCGCGTCCAGAATATCACGGTGACGCCCAGACTGGCAGGCCGTGCGTCCGGCACGGATAATGTCGGACCCACGTTGGCGGGCCGCTTTGATATCGCAATTTGCAGCTGCTTCCCGGGCTGCCAGGCCGTCAAGAACCGTTCGGATGCGATAGTGCTGTGCAGTTTCCGAAACCCCCAGTGCCGTCACTTCAACACCTCGCCGTCCGGTATCACGCGCAAACCCCTGACTTTTGAGCAGGTGCAGGGCTTGCACGACCGGTTGCCGGGAGACGCCAAGTTGTGTCGCGAGTTCATCCTGATGGAGTCGTTGTCCCGGTCGAAACTGCCCGTCGCATATGGCGTCGCGGATCGATTCAAATACTTGTGCGACAAGGTCAGGCTGGTTCGGAATTGGTTTCATCAGTCACTTTTTTTGTATCTTGAATTTCGTATACGAAACTAAAGTATCGGAAATGCCTGTCTTGGTCCATGTAAATCGTGAAAACGACTGTTCGGCGGAAAGTTACCCGAATAGATGTCTCAGGATGACAACACTGGTGACACCACCGATGACAGCAACCAGCATCGGTAAACGCCAGGCCAGCAAAATCGTCACCAATGCGGCCATAAATTCTGCCGGTCCCGCCAAAAAAGCGGCAGGTGCGACAATAGATGCCAGAATGGCACCGGGGACAGCTTCTAGCGCACTGGCCAGCCGTCCGCGTATTTGAACCTTTCCCATGCTCCAGTATCCAAAAACGCGCGCCAGTGCAGTAACGCCGGCCATGCCGATGATTGTTAAAAACGTCTGAAAATCAATCATCTGCGGGGACGCCGTCAGAGTGCAGGATCGCGCCGACCAGGACGCCTGCGATCCCACCCATGAAAATGTACCAAACGCCAGGCAAGAACGTTTTCGCCAGTAACGCCACGCCGACGCTGGCGAGCAAGGGCGGTACATTGACGCGGGTTTTGCAAAAGCCCATAACCAGCGTGATGAAAACCGCGATGAATACAAAATCGAATCCGTAAACTTCCGGGGCACTGACCTGAGATCCGAATGTGACCCCGAGTGTTGACCAGAATAACCAGTTCACATAAAAAGGAAAAATCAGCCCGAAAACATAAGATGTTGTGAGTGGGCGTTCAGCGGACCGGCGCAAAGCCATCGCCCACGTTTCATCAGACAGAATTCCGACGAAAGACCACCGGCAATAAATCGGCAAATGCCTGACATGCGGCGCCAGCGCGGCCCCCATCAGCACGAGCCGGAGATTGACGATCAGGGTGACGCCGATGATGGTGAAAACCGGCACAGGGGTTTGCCACATGCCGAGCGCGGAAAACTGGGATGCGCCAGCATAAACCAGCCCGCCCATCATCAATGTTTCCAGATGATTCAATCCGGCATCGGCTGCCATTGCCCCGATCACCAGACCGAATGGAGCCGCTCCGATACTCAAGGGAAGCATATCAAGCGTTCCCCGGAGAAAAGAATCCTGTCGGGAAAGGCTCATGCGGCCGTGTCCGGCGTGTGTCGGTGAACCTGCCCGTCGGCCAATTCGAAAAAACTATCCTGTGGGCGGTCGAGTGTCAGCATTTCGCCCATATCGAGTTCCAGATACCGCCCGCGGATCGCCCGACCGGTGCCACCATGTGAAATGACGACCCAGACTGTCTGGCGAACATCCCAAATATGGCGGGTTTCCACCATCCAGTCACTGACACGGGCCAGCAGTATTTGATAACTCTCGCCGCCGCCGGCAATTTCGTAGGTGTCAGGATGTGCCGACCGGTCGGCCCACTGCTGCGGAAATTGCCGGCGTACGTCGTCTCGCGGTAGCCCTTCCCAGTGACCGTAACCCATTTCGATCAGCCTGGGATCTGTTTGAATTTCTCCCGTGTCAGTGGCCAACGCCTGTTGGATAAGATGCGCCGTTGCAACTGTGCGGCCAAGTGGGCTTGATACAATTTTAATGGATTCTATTTTTCGGTTTTGTTGGATCAGCCTTGATAAGAACCGGCCATTTTCCCGAGCCTGCTTCTGACCCAGTTGCGTCAGATTGGAATCACTGTGACCTTGAAATTTGTCAGCGACATTGTGGGCGGTTTCACCGTGTCGAAAAAGAAAGAGCGGCATAAAACATTCCTGATGTCGATGGGACTCGACGGTGGTTGGTTAGGAGTCATGGCAGGATAAGTTTCGACGTCGGGCTTTGCAATAATTCGTGCCCGAAGAGGCGGAAATGACGGATATGGACTTGCGGTTCTCTTGCGCCTATAGGTGAGGTCTTACATCCTGTTGTTGAAGTGAGCCGTCCGCCATGAACTCAGTTCTGTTTTTAGGTCTATTGATCGGTATGCAACACGCACTGGAGGCGGACCATGTGGCGGCGGTCTCATCCATTGCGGCACGTGAAAGTTCTGCAAAAAAGATCGTCCGGCAAGGTGTCGCGTGGGGAATTGGACATACGGTGGCGTTGCTCGGTGGCGCCGGCGCGGTACTGGTGCTCGGGTTGAATTTTGGCGGACAATTGGCGGGTTGGCTGGAATTTGGTGTTGGAGTCATGCTGGTTGGATTGGGCGGACACGTACTCTATCGACTGCGTCGTGAACGCATCCACTTTCATATTCATGCGCATGATGACAAACGGCATTTTCATGCCCATTCGCATGCCGACGAAAAGGTCAGGCACGAATTGTCCGGCCACGAACATGATCATTCGCGCAGGGTCCCGGTGCGCCCTCTGCTGGTCGGCGTAACCCACGGTATGGCTGGTTCAGCCGCATTGCTGATTTTAACGACGGCGACCCGGTCTACGGTGGCGGACGGGTTGATTTATATCGCGGTATTCGGGGTGGGTTCAATCGTTGGAATGGGGTTGTTGTCGGCTGCGATCGCGGTTCCATTTGCCTACACGGCGAAATATCTCAATCGCGCAAATGACGTGCTGCAACTGGTGGTGGGCGTTGTTACCATCGGCCTGGGAAGCTCGATCATGTTACATCAGAACCTTGCTGTCGGGCTGTGATCGAAAACACAACGGCCTGGCAAAAGACGTGTTATAGTGAGGGTGTTGGCGTGGAGCGCCATCGGTTAGACGACATCGGGCCTGACCAGTGACATGGGTAGTTGTGTTCTGAAAACAGAGAGGGAAAAGATGAATAAATTCGTTCTTGTAGCGGCAACGTTATTCGTGATGAGTTCCAGCTTTTCTGCTTTCTCGGCTCAAATGGTTGTTGTCGGTGTAGAAGGCACTGCACCGGTTGCGCTGGGGGACGTCATAGATGACGCCAGTCCGATCACTCTTGGTGAAGGTGTGGCGTTGACTGTGATCAATTCGAGCGGCCAGAAATTGCGTATCGCCGGTCCACGGAGCGGTCTGCTAACGGCGGAAGTCGGGACCAATGGAACGTCTGGCGGTGCGGGCGTAGGTGCGGGCGTAGGTGCGGAGTATGACGTGGTTAAATCGCTTGCCGGCTTGTTCAAGTCGGAAGGTGATTCAAAATCTCTCGGTGCGTTCCGCGCTGCCGTTGCCCGGGTGCCAGGGCCGTGGATGTATGATGTCGATGCCGGTGAAAAATATTGCGTCGGAGCAGGACAAACACCCAAACTGTGGCGTAAATCCGCGCGTAATAAAGAAGAAGTGACCGTCGCCGATGCTGCTGGAAAAACGTCGAAAACACTGATTTGGCGAACCGGGAAGTCAACATTGCAATGGCCTGCGTCCGTACCCGTCGCTGACAGCGGAAAATATTTGATCCGGATTGGCCGAAAAGGTCAGCCGCAACCGGTGACCGCATATATGATGCCGGACGAACTTCCGTCACCCGCGCATCAGGCGGCCTGGATGGTCGACCGGGGATGCCTGGCGCAGGCCCGTTTGTTAATCGTGACGACCAACATCGATTGAACCTTTCGACGGCATTCCAGCCGCTGGGTTTATTTGTCGGCCCTGACGTGGATGCAACCTCCTGACACGGGCACATTGCCGTCTTGAATGCGCCGGTGCGAAAATCGTCCCCCACTATACGGTGAAAACCTGTGTGACTTGATGCTGATCAAGTCGCGACATGCCCGAACCTGCGAAGCTGTGAGACTTGTAGGGTATATGCCCGGGCAACGTGGAGAGAGAGTTTGGAGATCGTCACCTTTACCGCCGTGGCAATTGTCCTGTACCTGCTGTCGGACAGAGCGTTGGATTTCATCGAACAGCAGCGAGGTCGGCGATTGAAATATCGCGGCGTTCTGTTTTTTGTCATCCTGCTGATCCTTGCGCTGGTTTCCTTCCGTATTATCGAACAGATATCCGGCGGTGCATGAGGATAAGTTTTTGCTCGGTGGTTGAAAATTAACCAAGGTCAAGGCTGACGCCGACGACGGCTGATTAAATCCCCCCAGGTAAAATCGACGAGGGGAGAAATGTCGTGGATGATACACACAAGGACGCGTCGCCACCCGGTGGTCCGTCAGAAAGCGCGGAAGAAAGAATTCCCGCGATGCAGAGCCTGTTGGATAATCCGTTTCTATTGCTGTTTATCGGCGTTGCGGTTCCCGCAGTTCTTTACACCATCTGGGGTGTGATGGAAGTCGCCCAGATTCCTATCGGACAATAGAAAGCGGAGGCCAGCATGGCACTCACACCACCGGAAAATCGGCTTTGGTGGAAAGAACCTTTGCAGAAGATGGAAATTACCTGGATTTCCATCGCCTTCCTGTGGGGACTTTTCATGTTTGCCGTGATGATTTACTGGCACATCAATGGTCAGCAAAATCTGTCGAATGAAGCTTACCGGGTCAATCCAGAAACCTACGGTCAGAAAGTAGAGGCCGAAGCCGAGAAATACACCGTACGGGAAGAAGGCGATACGGGGATTCCGGTCGTTCATCCGCCCGCCGGTAGTGATGTGTATATGTTGGCGCGGCTGTGGGAATGGTGGCCCATCCTGGAACTGGAGAAAGGGCAGACCTACCGCCTGCACCTGTCTTCGATGGACTGGCTGCACGGATTTTCATTGCAGCCGACCAATATCAATATCCAGGTTCATCCCAACTACGAAATGGTCGTCACTCTGAAACCGACCGATTCCGGGGAGTTTGGCGTCGTTTGTAACGAATTCTGCGGTATTGGCCACCATACGATGCTCGGAAAAATCGTCGTCGTGGATAAGAAATAGGGGAAGATCGATGGCTTCAAATGAACAATACCGGGTGTGCCCGGAAACCGGGTTAAAGGTCTTTTTCTCGACCGAAAAACTGATCAGGGCGAATGCGGTTGTCGCGGTTGTATTTCTGGCAATCGGCGGGCTGTTTGGTTTGCTCGTTGCATTGACCCGGTGGCCGGCGGTTCACCTGTTGCCGGCCGACATGTTCTACCTAGCATTGACGGCGCATGGTGCCGATGTCCTGCTATTCTGGATCATGTTTTTCGAGATCGCAATCCTGTATTTTGCGTCATCCGTCCTGCTGAACTGCCGCATCGCGGCACCAAGATGGGCATGGACGGGATTTGGTCTGATGCTGATCGGTGCGCTGATGGCTAACGTGGCCGTCCTGCAGGGCGGGTCCAGCGTTATGTTCACCTCATATGTCCCGATGATGGCCGCACCGCATTTTTATCTGGGTCTGATCCTGTTTGCGGTCGGCGCGCTGATCGCGGTGTTTGTCTTTTTCGGGACACTGGTTATCGCCAAACAGGAAAACACCTATCAGGGGTCGGTTCCCCTGGTAACGTTTGGCGCGATTACGGCGGCGATTATCGCGGTTTACACCATAGCCTCTGGTGCCATTATTCTGGTACCGACTTTTTTATGGTCTCTCGGATTGATCAACAACATCGACTCGGTCATGTACAAGGTCGTTTGGTGGGGAATGGGGCATTCGTCCCAACAGGTCAATGTGGCCGCCCACGTTTCGGTTTGGTACGCGATCGGTGCTCTGACCATCGGTGCCAAGCCGCTCAGTGAAAAAGTCAGTCGAGGGGCGTTCCTGTTGTATATTCTGTTCCTGCAACTGGCATCAGCGCATCATCTGCTGGTTGACCCGGGTATCAGCTCTGAATGGAAAGTTTTCAATACGTCCTACGCATTGTACCTGGCTGTTCTTGGTTCAATGATTCATGGCATGAGCGTTCCGGGGGCAATTGAGGCAGCGCAGCGGCGCCGGGGGTTTACCCAGGGTGTTTTCGGCTGGTTGCGAAAAGCGCCATGGGGAAATCCGGCTTTTTCCGGTATGGCGCTGTCGGTTGTCATGTTCGGATTTATTGGCGGGATTTCGGGTGTCGTCCTCGGAACCGAACAAATCAATCTGATTATGCATAATACGCTATACGTTCCCGGTCATTTCCACGGCACGGTTGTTCTTGGTACAACGCTGGCATTTATGGCCATTACATATCTTGTTGTGCCACTCATTTTTCAAAAGGAGCTGATGTTTCCGAAACTGGCACAGTGGCAACCGTTCCTGTTCGGCATTGGCGCACTGGGGACTTCTCTTTTCATGATGGGAGCCGGCACCCTGGGTGTATCACGACGGCATTGGGACATTACATTTGCCGACGCGACGCTGAGTTTTGACTATCCACCGACTGCTTTCCTGATGATGGGTCTTAACGGGATCTTTGCCATACTGGCAACGATCGGGGGTATTTCCTTTATCGTCATTGTCGTCGGGTCAGTGTTCTTCGGCAAACGACGGGATGAAGCCGCCTGCAAGGCCAACCCGGTGGTCTACCAGGGCGGTGGTGAGGCTGTCGCTTCCTACGGTAGTGAACATGAATTGAAACTGCCGGGAACGATCACTCTGGTCAGCGTCTTTTTCCTGGCGTTTGTCCTGTACTATTTTGTCAATTGGAAATACCTGGCCGAAGTATGGCCTCTCAGTTGATCCCGACACATCGTGTGAAAGATTTCTTCGGATGAATGCTGGATTGTCACGATCTGCTGAAACCAGTACCGACAGGCGGCCCGGTGGCCGCCTGCATCGGGTATGGCAGGTATCGAACATTGCCGGTGTGCGGTATCTGATCCTGCTGTTCCTGGTCGTGGTCATCAGCGCTGAGGCGGCGGCGTCCGTTTCGAAAATTCATACCAGACCTGTCTTCGACGAAGAGGCTGCCATGGCTGCAAGCCGATCGGCCATTGGTCATAAGGTTGGAGAATACCGGTTCCAGGATCGCTACGGGGAAAATATAGCGCTGTCGGCATTTCGGGGGAAACCGTTGATCGTCAGCTTCGTGTACACCAGTTGTCCACAATTCTGCCCGATGATCTCGCAATCAATAATGAAAGGTGCAAGCATTGCCCGGGAAGTATTTGGCAATGACGCGTTCAACATCGTGACCGTTGGGTTCGACAGCAAAAACGATTCACCGAACCGGATGCAGATGTTTGCCAGGGCGCAAGGGCTTGGCCTTGAAAACTGGTATTTTCTGAGCGCCGATCAGGCTACTATTGCCGGTATTACCAGCGATCTTGGATTCGTTTTTGCATCGTCACCCAATGGATTTGATCACGTGGCGCAAACGACCATAATTGATTCAGCAGGTGTCGTCGCGCATCAGGTATATGGCACAGATTTCCAGACACCGTTTTTGATCGAACCATTGAAGGATCAGATATTCGGTCGGGAATCCGATCTCACCAGTCTGCAAGGTCTGGTTAACCGCGTCCGGCTGTTCTGTACGGTCTACGATCCAAAGACCGGTGGATATTCCTTTGATTTTTCACTGTTCATCGTGCTGGCCATCGGTGGTGGCGGGCTCGGGTTCATCGGCCTGTTCCTGATCCGGTCATGGATCGGGCTTGGTCATAAAAAGCGCTCAATAGAGCCGTCAAAACCAACCATCGGGTCTTCGTGTGCCAGTCTTGAAAAGTAGTCTTCTGTTCATTTTCATGAAAGTAGAGGGAATGTTCGACCGGGTGTTCACGCCCGCATGGAACCCTTTTTACTGCCTTGGCGCACTGGGGTATTTCTATTTCTGGGTGGTTGCCGGGACCGGCCTCTACATCTACATATTTTTTGATACCGGCCTGACAGAAGCTTACGCTTCCGTCGAATATATGACCCATCAGCAGTGGTACCTGGCAGGCGTTATGCGCAGCCTGCATCGATATGCGTCCGATGCGCTGGTCATCATGACACTGCTGCATTTATTGCGCGAGTTTGCCTTTGACCGGTATCGGGGGGGGCGCTGGTTTTCCTGGGTAACCGGTATCCCGATGATCTGGATGATTTTCGCTGCAGGTATAACCGGATACTGGCTGGTGTGGGATATGCTGGCCCAGTACATCGCTATCGCGACGACGGAATGGCTGGATTGGTTGCCGATCTTCGGGGAGCCTGTCGCCCGCAATTTTCTCTCGGCCAGTCATCTGGATGACCGGTTTTTTACACTGATGATTTTTATCCATATTGCGGTGCCGCTGATTCTGTTGTTTGTCATGTGGTTTCATTTGCAACGGGTCAGCTACGCGAAAGTGAATCCGGAACGCGGTCTGGCAATTGGTACCCTGTTGATGTTGCTGACGATCTCATTTGTCAAACCGGCGATCAGCCACGCACCGGCGAACCTGGATCTTGTTCCGGGGAAGCTTGACCTCGACTGGTTCTACCTCTGGGTTTATCCGCTGATCAACGTCACGTCTGCGGAGCTCGTCTGGGCGCTCGCATTTTTTGGAACAATTTTACTTCTTTTTGTACCCTGGTTGCCGCCGCGCGCCAAAAAATCAGCCGCGATTGTCAATCTGAATAATTGCAACGGGTGCACCCGCTGCGCCGTCGATTGCCCTTTCAGTGCTATTTCCATGCAGCGGCGAAGCGATGGCGCACCGTTCAGTCAGGAAGCCGTCGTCGATCCAGACATGTGTGTCAGTTGCGGAATTTGCGTTGGTTCATGCCCGACAGCCACTCCATTCCGTCGTCGGGGACCGCTTGTCCCTGGAATCGAGCTGCCGGACCTGACCATAGCGCGATTGCGGGACCTGACCGAACAGGCAGCAAGCAAACTCTGCGGAGATAATCGTATTATTGCATTTGGATGTGAATTTGCGGCTGATCTGGAGAAAAAGAAATGCGAAAATGTGGGAGTTGTGAAACTTCCGTGTATCGCGATGCTGCCGCCGTCGTTTATCGACTTTGTCCTGAGTCGTGATCTTGCCGCCGGTGTGATGCTTGTTGGTTGTCGGGATGGAGAGTGTCATTATCGACTGGGTGCGCGCTGGATGGCGGAAAGAATTACTGGTGTTAGGGACCCGCGCCTGAGAGCGCGCGTCGCCCGCAAACGTGTGCGCAGTATCCAGGTTGCGCCGGCCCATACAGAAGACCTGCTGTCTGAAATTACAAAATTTACCTCGGACCTGGCGGAAATGGATCTGCAGGGTGCTGCGGTTTTGGAAGAGGCTGAACGGGACTCTCCGGAAATCGGAGCTCCACACTGATGAAGCACGTTTTGCAATACTGTGGTCAGGCTTTGGTTTACGCCCTGTTTGGTGGTCTGGTCTGGTATTTTTCTTCGGCGCCTCAATATATTAATCTGGCCAGCGGAAAAGCGGTTATCAAACTGTCGTTTGCCCATGCGGCACAACATGTCAGTGCGTGTCGGACCCGGTCACCCGCCGAGTTGCAAAAACTGGCCCCCAATATGCGCCAAGCCCGGGAGTGCCCGCGCGAGCGGCTGCCAGTCTATGTGGAACTGGATATAGACGGTCGACGTGCGTTATCTGAATCACTGCCACCAACAGGTTTGTCCGGTGATGGTGCCTCGAAAATCTATCGACGCCTGACGGTCTCGGCAGGAACGCACACGATCAATGTCAGGCTACGTGAATCGGCACGGTCCGAAGGATTTGATTTCGCCGTGATGCGAGTGGTCAATCTTGCGGACAGACAAAATTTTTCGATCGATTTCAATCTGCCGAAAGGCGGATTCATACTTGAATGAATTCTGACCAGTTAAGGTGGCGGACCCATGCAAAGAATTGAATGGCGCTTGGAATTTGAGACCGGAGACGGTGCGGTTGATTATGAACATCGCCAGTTGATCGATATTCTGAACGAATTACTTGATACCATCGGCGACGGCCAGCCATCAGATGATGCGCTGAATTTGCTTGGCGACCTGAATGCCAGAATCTGCGGGCATTTTGCGCTGGAAGAATTGGAAATGCAGCGGGATGCATATGATGACTACACCGTCCACAAGGAAGATCACGAACATCTGCTGGATCAAATACGCGATCTGATGGATGCCTATGAAAACGGGTCATACAGTCAACAATCAGGCGAATTTACAACCCGCCTGCAGGATTGGTTCATCAATCACTTTAAAACCCATGATGCCAGACTGCACAGGCGGGATCGCTGAATTTTTGTGTCAGGAACTTGTTCCGTCGGAGCGAAACGGTTGCGTCAGGAGCCGGTCGAGACGGACCTCCGTCCGGCTGCGAAATATTGGTAACCCGATTGTCATCCCCCCGTGGCCCTGTCGGGGTTGATCCCGATAGGTTGCAAAAAGGCGATCCCACCAGGGAACATTAAACCCATAATTGCTATTGGTCTCGTCGACCAGTTCAGAATGATGCACACGATGCATATCCGGTGTTACGACAACCCACCGCAAAACCCGATCTGCCGTCGCCGGCAGACTGACGTTGGCATGGTTGAACATCGCCGCACCATTCAAAATCACTTCAAACAGGACAATCGCCACAGGTGGAACGCCCAAAATGGCGACCAGTACCATTTTTATCGCCATCGACAGGGCGATTTCGATGGGATGAAAGCGTGAACCAGTCGTTACATCGATTTCCGTATCGGCATGATGGACGCGATGAAGCCGCCACAACACGGGCACAAAATGGAACAGGACGTGTTGCGTATATATCGCCAGGTCCAGGACAAGTAGTGCCAGGATGATCGCCAATGAGTCCGGCAGTTGAATCAGGTTGAGTAACCCCCACCCATGTGTGTCGGCCCAGATTGCAACTCCCAGGGGAAATACGGGAAAGATCAGACGCATCAGCAGTGTATTGACAACGACCAGAAGAATATTATGTGGCCAGCGAGACCGTCTTGTCAGCGTTTGCGGTCGGGTGGCATGCAATCCTTCCCAAGCGGCCATGATGAAAAACACCCCCAGGAACACAGATAGTCGGACCGCAGACTCGTGTGATAAAATGTATTTCTCCATTGCGGACCGTTCCTTTGCCATCGCCGGCATTCCGGGTAAATATGAATGCCAGTTGCGAAAACCGCGCAATGTAGCATTATTATACGAACGTCAATGACAGGCCAGTATCATGAATCTCTTTACCTTATTGCAAGCCCGAGCGGAAAGTGACCGACCGATCCGGGTGGTGTTGATCGGCGCAGGCAAGTTCGGGTCGATGTTTCTGTCGCAAATTCGCCGGACCCCGGGAATGCATTTGATGGGGGTTGCCGACCTGTCGGTTGACCGTGCAAAAAAAGCCTTGCTGGAAACAGGATGGCAAGCCGAGCAGTTTGACGCGCAATCAGCTTCAAAGGCGCTGGAAAGTGGAACCACTTTCGTTTCTGAGGACGGTGCCGCGCTGATCAATGCGGGGGGTGTCGATGTGGTTGTTGAAGCCACGGGGGTGGTCGAAGTTGGCATTCGTCATGCTCTGGCGGCGTTCGCCCGCGGGCGTCACGTCGTGATGGTCAATGTGGAGGCCGATGCCTTGTGCGGCCCCCTGTTGGCACAGAAAGCGAAAGCCGCAGGTGTTGTTTATTCCTTGGCTTACGGCGATCAACCGGCGCTGATATTCGAGCAGGTCGATTGGGCCCGGACCTGCGGATTTGAAGTGATTGCAGCAGGCAAGGGAACCCTGCATACCCCTGAATTTCATGCATCGACGCCCGATACGGTCTGGCAACACTACGGACTGACTGCCGAACGGGCACAGGAAAGCGGAATGAACGCCAAGATGTTCAATTCATTCCTGGACGGAACCAAATCCGGGATCGAAATGGTGGCTGTCAGTAACGCCTGCGGTCTGAACCCTGCTCCCGGTGGCCTGACGTTCCCGGCCTGCGATGTTAACCAGATTGCAAGCACGCTGATTCCTGAAACTGATGGTGGTTGTTTGCATCATCGGGGACAGGTTGAGGTCATATCCAGCCGTGACGAGAATGGCAGGGACATTGAACACAATTTGAGGTGGGGGGTTTATGTCACATTTGAAGCGCCGAGCGACTATGTGAAACGCTGTTTTTCCGATTATGGTTTGATCACGGACAAGAGTGGTCGATATACCGCGTTGTGGCGACCCTATCACATGATAGGCCTCGAACTTGGTGTCAGCGTTGCGTATGCGGGACTGCTGAAACAGGCGACGGGGTCAGCGCAGGAATTTCGCGCAGATGTTGTGGCGACCGCAAAACGGGATCTGAAAGCAGGAGAAGTGCTGGACGGGGAAGGTGGGTTTACGGTCTGGGGGCGCCTGATGGTGGCAGGCGATTCGCTCAGCCTTGGTGCTGTTCCCATCGGGCTGGCGCACGGGTTGAAACTGACCAAACCACTCCGGCAAGGGAATATTGTCACCTGGTCCGATGTCGAATTTGGCGAGGGTACTGCCGATAGTCTGGCCTACACCATGCGCCGCGAGATGGAAGCAACGCTCAAACCGGTTGCCGGTCCGTCAGGTCGGAAAACCGGTTCGGACACCGGCCACAATACTGGGCCAAGGGAAAACGCCCGATCATGACCAACGTACTGCTGGTGACAGGCGGCAGCCGGGGAATCGGCGCGGCAATCGCCCGGCTGGGTGGACGGCGCGGATATGATGTGTGCGTAAATTACGCCAGCACATCAGAGCGCGCGGAAGAAGTTGCGCAGGAAATCCGCCGGTCCGGTCAGCGGGTGATGACGTTTCGTGCAGATACATCGGTCGAGACCGACGTCATCAGTATGTTTGAAGAGCTGGATCGCACGCTTGGTCCGGTGAGGGCTGTCGTCAATAACGCCGCAATCACAGGTGGCTTCGGGCGTGTGGATGAACTGGATGCGGCGTTATTACGTCGGGTAATGGATGTAAACGTCATCGGCTGTTTTCTGGTTGCCCGGGAATCTGTCAAACGCATGTCGACGCGCCATGGCGGGGCAGGTGGAGCCATCGTCAATGTTTCGTCGTCTGCATCTTTCACAGGAAGCCCGGGCGAATACGTCCATTATGCGGCATCAAAGGGAGCACTCGACAGCATGACAATCGGGCTGGCGCGGGAAGTGGCATCTGAAGGTATTCGGGTCAACGCCGTAAACCCGGCAATTATTGATACGGAAATCCACGCAGCGGGGGGGCTGCCGGATCGGTTCAGGGATAAGGGGCGTCAGCTTCCGATCGGGCGGGGCGGTACACCGGAAGAAGTCGCCCATGCCGTCATGTGGTTGCTGTCCAAGGAAAGTTCGTTTACCACGGGCGCATGTCTGCCGTTAACAGGCGGGCTCTGAGTTGATTAATTTGCGGGTGGATTGCCCGGGGATTTGCTGGAGCTGCTAGCGTATGCTTGTCGCCACCAACCTGAAGACCGCTTATGCTGCACGCATTAAAAGCGGCGACATAGAAACTGATACTGCCCAATTGCAAGCGGTAGAGCATCTGCATGCATTGAATCAAAAACTTGTGACCTACGGCGAACAAATGGGCAAGACCGGCTGGCGTGCCCGCCTGAGTTTTGGAAGCCGACTGAAAGAGCCACCGAAGGGCCTGTATTTGTGGGGCGGGGTTGGTCGCGGCAAAACCATGCTAATGGACATGTTCTACGACCACGCCAGTGCGGGAGACAGAAAACATGTGCATTTCCACGCATTTATGCAGGAAGTGCATCGTCGGATACATTCCTTCCGCGAAGCGCAGAAAGCTGGCAAGGTGTCGATGTCCAGCGATCCGATTGAAGCGTTGTCCAAGGTCATTATCGATCAGGCCTGGTTGCTGTGTTTTGACGAATTTCACGTGACCGATATCGGCGACGCGATGATCCTTGGACGTCTGTTTGAAGCCCTGTTCCGTCGCGGTGTTGTCATTGTGACGACATCCAACCGACACCCTGCCGACTTGTATAAAGACGGGTTACAGCGCGAACGGTTTTTACCGTTCATCGACATGTTTCTGGAAAAGATGGACGTCTTCGAACTGGCGTCCGAGACGGATTACAGACTTGAGAGGTTACGCCAGATTGACATCTATATTACGCCCGCTGACGACAATGCAGAAACCAGATTGCAGCACGATTTTCGAGTTCTGACATCCGGATTTGAACCGGTCGGGCGAACTCTCAAGGTAAATGGCCGCGAAGTTCTTATTTCCCGGGCAGCGGAGGGTGTGGGGTTTTGCCTGTTCGAAGAATTGTGTGAAAAACCGCTTGGAGCGGGCGATTATCTGGAAATCGCCCGTCGTTTCCATACCTTGATACTGAGTGGCATTCCCCGGCTGGGGCCGGAACGCCGGGACGTCGCCAAACGATTTGTGACCCTGATTGATGCGTTATATGACTATAAGGTCAAATTTATCTGTTCGGCCGAAGTGGGGCCAACCGAACTCTATACAGAAGGGAGTGGCGCGTTTGAATTCGAACGCACCACGTCACGTCTGCTGGAAATGCAATCGCCCGAATACCTGGCATTGGCGCACGGCGCAAAAGAATAGCGTTGTTGCAGGTGCTAACTAAAGATTGCCGGGCATGGCTGATGTGCATATATTTGATATGGTGCTGATAACCCAGACCCGACGTTCGGGCTCAAACTGATGAAAAGGACGGACCAATGAGTACGGTCGTGCTTCCAGGCGCAAGCGTAAAGTCATCTGCGCAACTTGACCCGACGATTGATTTGTGGTCGGAAATTGATCGCTTGCGGCGTGAAAAAAATGCCGTGATTCTTGCCCATTACTACCAGGATTCAGAAATTCAGGATATCGCCGACTTTGTAGGTGACTCGCTTGACCTGTCGCGTGCCGCTGCCGCGACGGATGCAGATATGATAGTTTTTTGTGGTGTGCGCTTTATGGCTGAAGTCGCCAAGATTTTAAGCCCCGAAAAGAAGGTTATCTTGCCGGACGCAGATGCCGGATGTTCGCTGGAAGATGCCTGCCCGCCGGAGGCGTTTGCCAGGTTTCGCGCCGAACACCCGGACCATGTGGCCATTACCTATATAAATTGCTCGGCTGGCGTCAAAGCGCATTCCGATATCATCGTAACGTCCTCAAACGCCGAATATATCATTAACCAAATACCACGGGACCGGCCGATCCTGTTTGCACCGGATCGTCACCTCGGTGGATGGTTGGCCAAAAAAACAGGACGGGAGATGTTGTTGTGGGACGGCGTTTGTGTCGTCCATGACCGGTTTTCCGAGCGCGAACTGATCAAATTGAAAAACCGGCATCCGCATGCGCCGGTTGCGGCTCACCCGGAATGCCATGACGGCATACTTCAACACGCTGATCATATCGGATCAACACGGTCCATACTGGAATTTGTCGTAAATGGTTCCGAACAGGAATACATTATTGCAACCGAACAACACATCATGCATGAAATGCAAAAGCAGGCACCGGGCAAAACATTTCTGGCGGCCCCTGGGAATGATGGCAGCTGCAATTGTGCCAACTGCCCGTTTATGGAACTCAATACACTGGAAAAACTTTGCCTTGCGATGACAAATGAAGCGCCTCGCATTGAGCTGCCTGAAACGTTGCGACTGAAAGCATTGGGGTCACTTGAGAAAATGCTGGAAATGTCGCCGCCTCCTCGTCGCGCATCACAGGCTGCCGAATAGTTCATGGGGCCACAGAATATTGATGCCGCAGATGTCCGGGCAATCGTCGATTCCGCCTTGGCGGAAGACGTTGGGCAGGGTGATGTAACGACCCGCGCAACTGTTCCCGCACATTCCCGACTGCGGGCCGTGATCGCGGCACGTGAGGAAATGGTCGTTTGTGGCATGGCAATCGTGTCCGAAATCGTCGATCGATTGGCACCGGGGTCAGCGCTGAACATTGTGAAAACCGATGGATCGTTTATCGGGCGTGGTGGAGCGATCGCGCATATCGAGGGGCCGGCAGAGGGATTACTGACGGCCGAACGGGCGGCGCTCAATTCACTTCAATTTCTTTCCGGAATCGCAACGCTGACCCGACAGTATGTACAGGCGATAAAAGGAACCGATGCGACTTTGCTTGATACGCGCAAGACTGTGCCCGGGTTGCGCAACCTGTCCAAATATGCGGTGCGTTGCGGCGGCGGTTCAAACCACCGAATGCGATTGGATGATGGTGTATTGATCAAGGACAACCACATTGCAGTCGCTGGAGGAATTGGCGAAGCTGTTCGCCGTGCCCGTGATCTGGCACCGGATGGACTCAAGGTTCAGGCTGAATGTGATACGCTGGAGCAGGTGCAGGAGGCTTTTGCCGCCGGAGCGGACTCATTGTTACTGGACAATATGACGCTGTCAAACCTCACGACCGCCGTCAAAATAATTTCGGGCCGCATTCCACTGGAGGCATCTGGGGGTGTCACGCTGGCAACGATCCGCGGGATCGCCGAGACGGGCGTGAATTTCATCTCGGTTGGAGCGATCACCCAGCGAGCACCAGCGGTCGATATTGGTCTGGATATCGCGTGGCTTTAGTCTGTGTGTTGCAACGACATGACAGGTCAGGTCGATCACGCGTCAGTCAGTGCGGTTTGCATGCGTGAGGAAGAGCCGGTATGGGTTCATACAATTTGAAATTTGCAATAAATTTGTCTGCTAAGCCTCTGAAATCCGGGCAAACGCTTGCCCTGATCATGGAAACGGGGTACGACAGAAAGAATAGTAACCGGGTAATCGGTCCGGTTGCGCGGAAATTTTTGGCACAGAAACCCTGAGGATCATCATGGCACGTAACAAAATCGCGCTTATTGGCGCTGGTAATATCGGAGGCACGCTCGCCCATCTGGCCGGATTGAAAGAATTGGGCGATATTGTATTGTTCGATATCGCAGACGGAATCCCGCAGGGAAAAGCACTGGATATTGCGGAATCATCCCCGGTCGAGGGATTTGATTCGAAAATGTCGGGTGCCAAATCCTATGCAGCAATCAGGGGCGCCGATGTTATAATCGTTACGGCCGGGGTTGCGCGCAAACCAGGGATGAGCCGCGACGATCTGCTGGGAATCAATACGTCCGTGATGCAACAGGTCGGTGCCGGAATCAAGAAATATGCTCCCAAGGCTTTCGTAATCTGTATTACGAATCCGCTGGATGCGATGGTGATGGTTTTGCGCGATGCCTGCGGATTGCCGCACAACAAGGTCGTTGGAATGGCCGGTGTTCTGGATTCTGCGCGGTTTCGTTATTTTCTGGCGGAAGAATTCGACGTTTCTGTGGAAGATGTAACCGCGTTTGTGCTGGGCGGTCACGGTGACGCGATGGTTCCGTTGATTCGATACTCAACGGTTGCCGGGATACCTCTTCCGGATCTCGTTGATATGAAATGGACGACGAAGGAACGAATCGATGAAATTGTGCAGCGTACGCGGATGGGTGGCGGTGAAATTGTTTCGCTGTTGAAAACCGGTTCGGCGTTTTACGCTCCCGCGTCTTCTGCAATTTCAATGGCTGAATCCTATCTGAAAGACAAAAAAAGGGTTTTGCCCTGTGCGGCGTATCTTCGTGGGGAGTATGGCGTCAAAGGCATGTATGTTGGCGTGCCGACGGTTATTGGAGCGAAAGGTGTCGAACGAGTCGTTGAAATCAAACTGGACCGGGCTGAAAAGACTTTGTTTATGAAGTCCGTAAAGGCAGTCCAGGGTTTGATGGAAGTCATATCAAAAATTCAAAAAGACGCCCGGGCCGCGTCAAAAAAGAAACTGGCTCCAAAAAATAAAAAGGTAACTTCTGAAAAGAATGTTGCGGCTAAGGCGGCTGAGAAAAAGGTCGCCGTAAGAAAGCCGGCGGCGAAGAAAAAATCCGTGAAGAAATCTGCGGTGAAAAAGACTCTGGCAAGTCAAACAACTGCCGCCACCAATCAAACAGCATCGGAAAACAATGTGCTGACGAAAAATGAGGATGCAAAATCGCAATGACTGCGGACCGGCGAACAGACGCCGGTCGATGATTTATTTTGAAACAGGAAAGGGAGCCTCATGAACATTCATGAGTATCAAGGAAAACAGCTTCTGTCGAAATACGGAGTGAGCGTGCCAAAGGGCCACGTTGCATATACGATCGAGGAAGCGGTTGCCGCTGCTGAAAAGCTGGGCGGACCAGTGTACGTCGTAAAATCACAGATTCATGCCGGTGGCCGCGGAGCCGGACGCTTTGCCAACAGCCCAGAGGGAAAAGGCGGCGTCCGTGTTGTTAGATCATCTGACGAAGTTCGGGAAAATGCTGCGGAAATGCTGGGTCAGACATTGATTACCAAACAGACCGGCCCGGCTGGCAAGCAGGTCAATCGACTTTATATCGAAGAAGGTTGCGATATTGCGCGTGAGTTGTACCTGGGAATGCTTCTCGACCGGGAAACGTCGCGCCTGACGATGATGGCATCGACCGAAGGCGGGATGGAAATCGAAGAAGTTGCGGCCGAGACACCGGAAAAAATTCTCAAGGTATCCATTGATCCGGCTGTTGGCATGCGTCCGTTCCATGCGCGCCAACTTGCGTTTGGGCTTGGTCTTGAAGGAAAGCAGGTAGGGTCAGCCGTCAAGTTTATGCTGGCAATGTATCAGGCCTTTACCGAACTGGATTGTTCAATCGTCGAAATCAACCCGATGGTGGTAACCGGCGCAGGTGATGTCATTGCGCTTGATGCGAAAGTCAATTTTGACGACAACGCGCTGTATCGTCACAAAGATATCGCTGAAATGCGTGACGAAAGTGAAGAAGATCCGGCAGAACTGGAAGCTGGCAAGCACGAACTTAACTATATCAAGCTGGATGGTAATATTGGCTGCATGGTTAATGGCGCTGGCCTGGCCATGGGGACTATGGATATCATCAAATTGTACGGCGGGGAACCGGCCAACTTTCTTGATGTTGGGGGGGGCGCGACAAAAGAACGCGTAACCACAGCTTTCAAGATTATTCTTTCAGATTCCAATGTGAAGGGAATTCTGGTCAATATTTTTGGCGGCATTATGCGATGTGATGTTATTGCAGAAGGTGTCGTAGCAGCAGCCCGGGAAGTCAGCCTGGATGTTCCGCTGGTCGTTCGACTCGAAGGAACGAACGTCGAAAAGGGAAAGGAAATTCTCGCCAATTCCGGTCTGCCAATTGTGTCGGGAGAGGATTTGGGCGACGGGGCAAGAAAAATTGTTCAAGCGGTGAAGGAGGCTCAGTAAATGGCGGTTCTCGTAAATGAAAAGACCCGTGTCATTTGCCAGGGGTTTACCGGAGCGCAAGGAACATTCCATTCCGAACAGGCCATTGCCTATGGAACGAAAATGGTCGGTGGCGTGACGCCGGGAAAAGGCGGGACGAAACACCTTGACCTGCCGGTATTTGATACCGTCAAGGATGCGGTCGCAAAAACGGAAGCCAACGCGTCCGTAATTTACGTACCGCCGCCGTTTGCTGCAGACGCGATTCTTGAAGCGATCGATGCGGGAATCGAACTGGCAATCTGTATCACGGAAGGAATTCCGGTCATGGATATGGTTGCGGTCAAGCGTGCCCTGGCAGGGTCAAATACGCGTTTGATCGGACCGAACTGTCCGGGGGTCATTACGCCGGGCGCATGCAAAATTGGTATTATGCCGGGGCATATTCACAAGCGCGGCAAGGTCGGGATTGTCTCCCGGTCCGGTACGTTGACATATGAGGCCGTGGCGCAGACGACAGCAGCCGGATTTGGCCAATCGACCTGTATTGGTATCGGTGGCGACCCCGTCAACGGCACCAATTTTGTCGATTGCCTCAAGCTGTTTGTCGAGGACGATGAAACCGAAGCGATCGTGATGATCGGTGAAATCGGTGGTTCTGCTGAAGAAGACGGTGCCGAATTTATCAAGGCGTCCGGCACTAAAAAACCGGTTGTCGGATTTATCGCCGGGTTAACGGCTCCTCCAGGACGACGTATGGGGCATGCCGGGGCAATCATTGCCGGCGGCAAAGGTGGCGCTGAGGATAAGATCGAGGCAATGCGTGCAGCCGGAATTCACGTGTCTGAATCTCCGGCAGGGCTGGGAGCCAAGATGTCAGAAGTGTTTGACGGGTAGTTTTTCGCGTCAATAGCGCCCTGTTCAGGGCACGGGCAATCATAGTGGAGGACGCGGCAAAACGGCTGCGAGACTGAGGATGACGGAACCAGATCCGATGCAATTCCTTAATACGGGAAATCAGGTATATATCGCCGAAATGTATGCGCGGTATCTGGATGATCCCGGGTCCGTCAATCTGCAGTGGCAGGAGTTTTTCCAAGACCTTGAATGTGATGCCCGTGACCTGAACGCGGAACAGAAAGGGGCGTCATGGGCACCGTCAGACGCCGGAATTCTGGGCGTTGGTGCGTTGGCTCCCTTGTCCGAACAAATGTCTGCCGGCCACACTCCGAAGGGTGGATATCTTCCGGCACTGGCGGCGCCGCAGGTTTCGGGATTGAAAGTACGGGAAGCGACGCTTGATTCCATTCGTGCGCTGATGTTGATCCGGGCGTATCGCGTCCGGGGGCATCTGCTGGCAAATCTCGACCCGCTGCAGATGGAACCGGCTGTTGAACATGCGGAACTTGATCCCGCTACCTACGGGTTTACCGACAAGGATATGGATCGGGAGATTTTCATCAACTACGTGCTGGGACTGGAAACCGCAACCGTACGTCAGATTATGAAAATTCTGAAGGAGACCTACAGTAAATCAATTGGTGTAGAGTTTATGCATATTCAGGATCCCGGTGAAAAATCCTGGATTCAGGAACGGATTGAACGTGTTCACAATCAGCCGGACTTTACCCCACAGGGGAAGAAAGCAATTCTCAATCGGCTGATCGAAACCGAAGGGTTTGAACATTATCTCGACCGCAAGTTCAGCGGCGTGAAACGATTTGGTCTGGATGGTGGCGAGAGCCTGGTGCCAGCCATGGAGCAGATATTCAAGCGGGGCAGCCAGCTTGGAATTGAAGAAATTGTGCTTGGAATGGCGCATCGAGGCCGATTGAACGTCCTTGCCAATGTAATGGGAAAACCGTTTCAGGCGATTTTCAATGAATTTCAGGGAGGGCAGTCCCGGCCTGATGATGTCATGGGGTCGGGTGACGTCAAATACCATCTTGGGTCGTCCTCCGACCGGATATTTGATGGCCGGTCCGTCCATCTTTCGTTGACCGCAAACCCGTCCCATCTGGAAGTCGTCAATACGGTCTGCCTTGGTAAAGTCCGGGCCAAGCAGGTACAGCGAAATGATAGGGAACGCGAAAAAGTCATGGCCTTACTGTTGCATGGTGACGCCGCCATGGCTGGGCAGGGGCTGGTTCCGGAGACTTTTGATCTGTCGCATCTGGTCGGTTATCAGACCGGGGGCACGATTCATATCGTTATCAACAATCAGATCGGGTTTACCACCAACCCGAAATTTTCGCGCTCGTCTCCCTATTGCTCCGATGTCGCGAAAATCGTTGCGGCACCGATTTTTCATGTGAACGCAGATGACGTGGAGGCGGTCGTCCATTGCGCACGGATCGCGACGGAATATCGGCAAAAATTCAAGAAAGATGTTGTCATTGACATGATCTGTTATCGCCGGCACGGCCATAACGAAGGGGATGAACCGATGTTCACCCAACCCAAGATGTACAAGAAGATCGCAACCCACCCGACCACGCGTAACATATATGCCGAACGCCTGATCCGGGAAGGTGTGATGACGGAAGTCGAGATTGAAACCGAACTTCATAATTTCAGATCTCAACTTGATGACGCTTTCGAAGCGGCGAGCAGTTACAAGACCAACAAGGCCGACTGGCTGGACGGTGTCTGGTCGGGCATGTCGATGGCGTCCGGGGACGCTCGGCGTGGTCAGACTGGTGTAACCCTCGAACGTCTCAAGGAAATCGGGATGGCGCTGTCCCATTGCCCGGGAAATTTTACTGTCCATTCGAAAATCGTTCGCCAGCTAAAGGCAAAGAAGGCAATGATCGAGACGGGAGACGGCATTGACTGGGCGACCGGTGAGGCGCTGGCATTCGGGTCACTGTTGCTGGAGGGGCATGCTGTTCGTCTGTCCGGGCAGGATTCAGAACGCGGGACATTTTCCCACCGCCATTCGGTGCTGATCGACCAGAATTCGGAAGACAGGTTTATTCCACTCAATAATCTGCGATTTGGCCAGGCCCCGTATGAAGTGATCAACAGCCCTTTGTCGGAAGCGGGCGTGCTCGGATTTGAATATGGTTACAGTCTTGCTGAACCGAATATGCTGGTATTGTGGGAAGCCCAGTTTGGTGATTTTGCCAATGGGGCGCAGGCAATTATTGATCAGTTTGTCGCGTCGGGAGAACACAAATGGCTTCGCATGTGTGGCCTGGTGATGTTACTGCCGCACGGATACGAAGGGCAGGGACCGGAACATAGCTCGGCCCGGCTGGAACGGTATCTGCAATTGTGTGCAGAAGATAATTTGCAAGTCGTGAATTGCACGACGCCAGCCAATTATTTTCACGCGCTACGCCGACAGTTACTGCGTGAATTCCGCAAGCCATTGATCGTGATGGCGCCGAAATCCCTGTTGCGTCACAAGAAGGCGATATCGAAGCTGTCGGACATGAGCGAAGGTACGACTTTTCATCGAACCCTTTGGGATGACGAGGATCCAGCGGATGACCGGACCCGGTCGCTGGTAAGCGATGACAAAATCCGCCGCGTCGTCCTGTGTACGGGCAAGGTCTATTATGATCTGCTGGAAGAGCGTGAGAAGCGTGGTATCAGAGATGTTTATCTGATGCGGGTTGAGCAGATATATCCGGTACCGCACAAGGCACTGGTCAAGGATATCGCCCGCTTCCCCGCCGCCGATGTCGTGTGGTGTCAGGAAGAGCCCCGCAACAATGGGGCATGGACCTTTCTGATCGAACCACTGGCCGCAATAATGGCCGAAATCGGACGCGGTAGTGAACGCGTGAAATACGCCGGGCGCGCCGAAGCCGCGTCGCCTGCGACCGGCTTGATGTCCAAGCATATGGCGCAACAGGCGCAACTGGTGGACGAGGCACTGAGCGTCCCGAAAGCCAAAGCGAAACCCGGGCGGTCTCCCGCCAAGGCGAGCAGAAAGAAATAGCGCAATCCCCTAATGAGCAAGACCGAGGATAATAATATGGCTGTGGAAATCAAGGTACCCACCTTGGGTGAATCGGTGGCAGAGGCGACGGTCGCGAAATGGTTCAAGCAACCGGGAGATGCGATTGCTGTCGATGAACCTTTGGTTGAGCTGGAGACGGACAAGGTTACGGTTGAAGTCAATGCGCCGGTATCCGGAAGGCTGGAAAGTATCATCGTCGCTGAAGGCACCGATGTTGAGGTCGGCGCGTTACTGGGCCTGATTGATGAAACGGCGGCCGGTGCGCCAGCTGGCCCTGCCGCCGTTGCTGCGCCAGCCCCCGCTCCCACTCCCACTTCCGCCGTCACAGCAAAGACGCCGGCAGTTACGACTCCGACGCCGGTTGCAGCACCGAACCCGACGGTCAATCCGGTCCCGATTGCGGCCCCGTCTGTTCAACTCAACAGACCTCTGTCGCCAGCGGTTCGCAAACTGGTGGACGATAACGATCTGGACGCAACTCTGGTTCCGGCGACCGGTAAGGATGGACGGATTACCAAGGGCGATGTTCTGGCTGCGATTGCCGGTGGATTGGCCAAACGTCGCGCCTCCGCCCCCATACCGGCGGGACCAAAACCCGTCTATACACCTTCGGCGGAATTGCCACTTCGCCCGGACAACCCGCTGGAAGAACGGGTGCGGATCACCAAACTGCGCAAGATAATTTCAGGTCGTTTGAAGGAAGCGCAGAATACTGCCGCCATGCTGACGACCTGGAACGAAGTCGATATGGGTAACGCCATGGACCTGCGAGCCATGTACAAAGACGCATTCGAGAAAAAACATGGAGTCAGGCTGGGGTTTATGTCGTATTTCGTCCGCGCTGCCTGTATTGCGCTGAAGGAATGGCCCGCCGTCAACGCCGAAATTTACGGCGAGGAACTGATTTACAAAAATTACTACAATATCGGTGTCGCCGTCGGGACACCTCAGGGATTGGTCGTTCCAGTCCTGAAAGATGCTGATCAGATGCGGTTTGCGGAGATCGAGGGCGGGATTTCTGATTTCGGGCGGCGGGCGCGGGACGGAAAGTTATCGATGGATGAAATGACCGGTGGAACGTTTACCATTTCAAATGGAGGTGTTTTCGGGTCGCTGAATTCGATGCCAATCCTGAATGTGCCTCAATCCGGTATTCTGGGTATGCATAAGATTCAGAAACGCCCGGTAGCTGTAAATGACGAAGTCGTCATCCGTCCAATGATGTACCTGGCACTGTCATATGATCACCGGATCATTGATGGTCGCGAAGCCGTTTCTTTCCTGGTCCGCATGAAAGACCTGATCGAAGATCCTCAACGCATCATGCTGGACGTGTAATCAAATTTGACGTCCTGATAAAATGAGAGTGAACGTACCATGAATGAAACGTATGATCTGGTGGTCATCGGTGGCGGCCCGGCAGGGTATGTGGGCGCAATCCGCGCGGCGCAGCTGGGCCTGAAGACGGCGATTGTCGAAAAGCGCGGCGCACTTGGAGGGACCTGTCTGAACGTCGGGTGTATTCCATCCAAGGCGCTGTTGCAATCCTCACATCACTTTGAAATGGCGCAATCCGAATTCATTCACCACGGTATCCAGACGAGTGGCGTCAAGCTCGATCTCAAAAAGATGATGGAGCGCAAGGACCAGGTGGTCGGTGACCTCACCAAGGGGATCGAATACCTGATGAAGAAGAACAAGGTCGACTACCATGTCGGGGTAGGGCAAGTAACCTCCCGCGGCGAAGTCACGGTGTCACCCGTTGGCAAGGGTGGCAAAAAGACGGTTCTGAAGTCAGATAACATCATGCTGGCAAGCGGGTCGGAAGTAACGCCACTTTCGGGTGTTGAAATTGATGAAAAGCAGATTGTCAGTTCGACCGGTGCTCTAGCCCTGTCCAAAGTTCCCAAATCACTGGCGATTATTGGTGCCGGCGTGATTGGCCTGGAGCTGGGATCGGTGTGGCGACGTCTGGGGAGTGATGTCACAGTGGTTGAATTTCTGGACGTGGCGTTGCCGGGAATGGATGCAGAAATTTCGAAAAACATGCAGCGGATTCTGAAAAAGCAGGGCATGTCCTTCAGGATGAAGACCAAGGTTACAGGTGCCAGCGTCTCGCGTTCCGGCGTGACGCTGAACATGGAGGCACGTGAGGGCGGTAAAGCAGATTCCCTGAAAGCTGATGTGGTTCTGGTTGCCATCGGCCGTCGCCCGGTCACGGATAAACTCGGCCTCGACGCCATCGGCGTGACGCTGGATGCCCGCGGGTTTGTGTCGGTGGATGAAGACTACCAGACCAATGTTGAGGGAATTTATGCGGTTGGCGATCTTATCGGTGGCGCGATGCTGGCCCACAAGGCGGAAGATGAGGCAGTGGTATGTGCCGAGATCATAGCCGGACAGACCGGACACGTTGATTACAATGCGATTCCCGGGGTTGTCTATACGCATCCGGAAGTTGCCAGTGTCGGTAAAACGGAAGAACAGCTCAAGGGTGCGGGTGTCGCGTACAATACCGGAAAATTTCCTTTCAGCGCCAACAGCCGGGCACGCTGCAATGCCGATTCAGACGGGTTTGTAAAAATCCTGTCTGACAAAACGACCGACGCTATCCTCGGGTGCCATATCATTGGTCCTGCGGCGGGCGATCTGATTCAGGAAGTTGTGGTTGCCATGGAGCTGTCTGCCAGCGCCGAAGATCTGGGGCGTATCTGCCACGGCCATCCGGGCCTGTCGGAAGCGGTCAAGGAAGCGGCACTGGGTTCAAATGGTCGCGCTATTCATGTCTAGTGACGCGGTTATTGCATAGGGGCGGAGTCTATCAGTCTCGTCAGAAACTGGCTGATGTTTTCGCGGATCGAACCTTCATTTGCCAATCGCAGGCGTTGAATTGCAATGGGGGAGTCACCGAAGGTCGCCGTATATGAGGCTTGAACAGGTTCATTGAATACCGATTTCATCGTCGACTTTTCGACTAGCTGATAATCGACCTTGCTGTTAACCGTGAGACTAAATCCGACCAGTGGTTGATCCAGTTCCTTCAGGGACGCAGTCAGAGAAAATTGGGGAGGAGCGGACGACGCGAGTAATCCGGACCGTTGCAGAGATTCTCTCAATGCTTCCCTAAACGCCGCATTGCTCACTTCTGATGTCCAAAGCGGGTTGGTTTCTTCGCCACCGTAAACGCGGGTGACTTCAATTGCTGCGCTGTAAGGGGACGAGGATACCTTGGCAGGCAATTCTGGCGGTACGACCACCATATTCTGGACTTCCGCCGGAGATGCACAGGCGGAAAGTCCGAACATGACAAGTAAAAGCGGAACCCTGAAATCTTTCACGAAGGACAATGACGCACCCAAATCAATTTTTATCAACCCATATCCTCTCAATTTTCATCGAATAAAAATAGTGTAAAATAATATTCTGCAACCATTGATTACCATTCAACTCTTCCCTAAACTTCATTTTATTGAAAGTAAAAAATGGGGATCAGAATGAAATATTACAAAAATCTGGCTATCTTGATGGCATTTGGCGTTTCCGCCTGCGCGTCGCAGCCCGAGGACATTCAAACAGCATATGTATCTTCGATGCAATATAAAAATTATGATTGTGATCAGCTGGCTGAAGAATCCGTTCGGGTTACTAACAGGGTCAATGAATTGCACGGTACGCTTAAAAAAACGGCCGATAATGACGCCGTACAGATGGGGGTGGGGCTGGTGTTGTTGTGGCCGACTTTATTCTTTCTGGAAGGTGGAGACGGTGCTCAAGCGCAAGAATATTCCCGCTTGAAGGGAGAGCGGGACGCAATTGAGAAAGTTGCCGTCCAGAAAAAATGCTCAATAGAATTTGCCCCGATTGCAGCGCCAAAGAAAGAAGCTGAAGTCCCCAAGGCCACCGGGTAAAACCCGCTAGAGCACTTCCGGCAATTTTTGAATCGCCGGAAGTGCTCTAACTCATTGATATCCTGGCAAAGCCACGTTCGCGAACGAACCTATTCGCTCCGGTTTTGCTCTAGCACCGGTAATGCATCAGGGCGTTACCGGTGTTGGTGCGGGAACGGCGATCTTTCGATTGATAAGCAGGTCGCGCAGGACATCGGGATAGTCGGTGATAATGCCGTCGACGCCCATGTCGATCAATGCACCCATGTCAACCGGATCATTGACCGTCCATACCTTCACGGAGAGCCCCAGTTCGTGGGCCTCTTTGACGCCTTCGGCGGTCAATTCGGGGTAATAGGATGACCAGATTCTGCCACCCGCCGCCTTGATGGCGCGCGGGACACTCGCGCCGTATTGGTCCACATCATACCCGGCAAGCCAGGGGGAGGGGCCCGGTTGATCTATCTGTAGATTATCAAGCCAGCTTTGGCTGGCGGTCAGGTATGACGTGGTTATCTCGGGGGCCAGCCTCTGGACTTCCTGTAACATGCGCCAGTCGAAAGATTGCAGGATAACCCGTTTTTGCATTCGGTATTGCTGCACGATCTTGAGAACTGCCCCGGCAAATGCATCCGGTGGTGGACTTAAATCCGGAAAACGGGGGTCGAGTTTCGATTCAATATTGAATCTGACATCGTTGTTGCCGGATCGAATGACCAGATCAAAGACTTCCGCCAGCGTGGGCACGGTTGCGCCGTCCACCGGAATTTGTCCGGGATATCGGCCAGCGTAACCAGTGTCCGGGTTGAGGCGACCAACGTCATAGGATTTGATCTGTGCAAGTGTGAGGCTATAGATAGCGGGACCCTGTCCGGCAATCCATTTGCCGTCCGCAGTTCGGGCAAGCTCCGGTTCCAGATGCGGGTTGTGAATAACAACAACGTGGCCATCGCGGGTGATGCCCACGTCGAGTTCCAGCGTATTGACACCGATGGAAAGGGCCATGGCAAAACCGGGAAGAGTATTTTCCGGCATCAGGCCGCGCGCCCCCCGATGTCCCTGCAGGTCAAACCCCTGTGCCGTGCTCGCGATACCCATTGCCGCAATTACTGTGGTCATTGTTTTAATCAAACCTTTTTTTTGAGTTGCCACGCTAGACCAGCCGCTTTTCGGATCGGGCATCAAACAGATGAATCTTCTCCGGTGAAATCCGAACCGGAAGACGTTCACCGGCCCTGACATTCTGAATACCGCCAAGCCGAAGGGTCATGTCTGTCTGGTCTGTTCCGAAGTGGCCATGAACCAGCGTGTCGGCACCAAGGTGTTCGATCAGCGTCGCAGTCAGGCTGTTCCTTCCGTCAGTTCGATCCGCCAAAAGCAGGTCTTCCGGGCGGATTCCCATGGTCACCGCCTGTCCGGCCTGGGCAGCGAACAGGCCGTCCGGCAGCACGAAGCTTGCACCCCCGTCCAGGTCGACGTGACTTCCGTCAGAGCCAATACGGGCTGTCGCAAAATTCATCGCCGGAGAGCCGATAAACCCGGCGACAAATAGAGAGGCCGGGCGTTCGTAAAGCTCAATTGGTGTGCCGACTTGCTCGACGATACCGCCGTTCAGGACAATCAGGCGATGTCCCAGGGTCATTGCTTCGACCTGATCGTGGGTGACATAAACACTGGTGATTCCCAGCCGTTCCTGCAGTCGTCGGATCTCGATCCGCATCTGGACACGCAGTTTGGCATCCAGGTTTGACAGCGGTTCATCAAACAGGAATACACTGGGTTCCCGAACAATCGCCCGGCCCATGGCGACGCGCTGACGTTGCCCGCCGCTGAGTTGGCGGGGTTTGCGGAGAAGCTGTTCGTCGGTCAGTTCGAGGATGTCTGCCGCTTTCTGTACCCGCTTCCGGATTTCCGTTTTTGGCAATCCCCTGATTTTCAGACCGTAGGCCATATTGTTGAAAACGTTCATATGCGGATACAGTGCATAGTTCTGGAAAACCATGGCAATGTCCCTGTCAGCCGGTTCCAGATCGTTGACGGCCCGTTCCCCGATACGGATCGTGCCTTCGGAAACCGATTCCAGCCCGGCGATCATGCGTAACAGAGTCGATTTGCCACATCCGGATGGGCCAACCAGAACGATGAATTCGCCATCTGCAATTTCGATGTCAATTCCGTGAATCGCTTTGAAGCCATTGGGGTAGGTCTTCTGAATATTGTGTAACGTGACTTGTGCCATAAGGCATCCTCTATTTTTCTGTCTCTGTCAGGCCCTTGACGAACAGTTTCTGCATGAAGATGACGACCGCAACTGGCGGTAACATCGCCAGCAGGGTGGTCATCATGATGACATTCCATTCCGGCGCCTGTTCGGCGGCATCCAGCATCTGTTTGATTGCCATGACGATGGTATACATGTCCCGGTCGGTGGTGATCATGAGTGGCCAGAGATATTGATTCCAGCCGTAAATGAACAGAATTACGAAAAGCGCGGCAATGTTAGTCCGCGACATTGGCAGCAGGATGTCCCAGAAAAATCGCATCGGTCCGGCACCGTCAATACGGGCCGCTTCCAGCAGTTCGTCCGGAATGGTCAGGAACGTCTGGCGGAACATGAAGGTCGCCGTCGCCGAGGCAATCAGCGGAATGCTCAGGCCCCAATAGGAATTGAGCATATTGAGGTCGGCAACAACCTGGAACGTCGGAATGATCCTGACTTCTACCGGTAGCATCAGGGTAATGAAAATCATCCAGAAAAAAGCCATGCGAAACGGAAATCGGAAGTAGACGATGGCGAAAGCCGACAGCAGAGAGATTGCAATCTTGCCGACCGCAATCATCATCGCCATTATCAGGCTGTTCAGCATCATCATGGAAACGCCGAGATTCAGGCCCCCTTGAATCCCCCTGTTGAACGCCTGATCGAGGTTTTCGAAAAACTGGTCACCCGGCCACAATGGTAACGGCACCTGAACCATACGTACCGAATCGTGGGTTGCCGCGACAAAGGTAATCCAGATGGGAAAGGCGATTATCATGACGCCGAGGATGAGGACGAGGTGAGAAAAGATTGTAATGATGGGTCGATTTTCTATCATCAATATTCGACCTTCTTTTCGATATAACGGAACTGGATCACCGTCAGGCCGATGACCATGGCCATCAGAATGACAGACTGGGCCGCCGAACTGCCAAGGTCCAGTCCAACAAAACCGTCATTGAATACCTTGTAGACCAGGGTTTCGGTCGCCTTGGCCGGACCGCCCTGGGTAATCGCGTGAATGATCGCAAACGTTTCAAAAAATGCATAGACGACATTGACCACCATCAGGAAAAAGGTTGTCGGCGAAATCAATGGAAAGATAATGGTCAGGAATCGACGAACCGGACCAGCTCCGTCAATCGCAGCGGCTTCGATCAGCGACTTGGGGATGGACTGCATGGCCGCCAGAAAAAACAGGAAATTGTAGGCTACTTGCTTCCACGCGGCAGCAATAACCACCAGTGCCATGGCTTCGTTACCGTTCAGTTTGTGGTTCCAGTCGTAGCCCATCACAGTCAGGGCGTAGGTGAGAATGCCCAGGGTCGGGTCAAGCATGAACACCCACAACGCTCCCGCCGCCACCGGCGCCACTGCATACGGCCAGATCAGCAGGGTGCGATACGCACCCGATCCCTTGATTACCCGGTCCGCCATTGCGGACAGAATCAGGGCAAATCCCATTGATATACTGGCGACCAGCGCCGAGAACAGAAGGGTTCGTTCGAAGGCACCCAGGTAGAGGTCGTCAGCGAACAGATTTTGAAAATTTTCGAACCAGACGAATTCGGTACTTAGCCCGAATGCATCCTGGATAAGAAGCGACTGATAAAGTGCCTGACTGGCAGGCCAGATAAAAAATACGAGGGTAATCAGAATCTGCGGTAATACGAGCAGATAGGGAAGGACAGACGGGGCAAAATGTACGCGTTTGAGCATGACGGTATTTCAGCACCTGACAAATCGTCAGCCGCCCCCATGACTTGACTTGCGGGGGCGGCTGCGATCTTGGGAGGAAACTAGTTATTCGCGCGTTCAAATTTGCGCAGTAATGTGTCGCCTCGCACAGCTGCTTCATCGATCGCGTCTGCTGCGGATTTCTTGCCACTCCAGATGGCTTCCATTTCTTCGTTCAGAACGTCGCGGATTTGAACGAAATTGCCAAACCGGAGCCCTCTGGAATTTGGTGTTGGTGTGTTCAGGCTCAGTTCATGAATGGCCGTGTCGGTGCCGGGGTTGCTGTCATAAAAGCCCTGTTTTTTGGACAATTCATAGGCAGCAGTGGTGATCGGAACATAACCGGTTTGCTGATGCCACCATGCCTGCACTTCAGGCGAAGACAAATAGGTCATGAATTTGGCAACGCCTTTGTAGTCACCTTTCGGATGACCTTTCAAAACCCACAGGGTCGCACCCCCGATGATGGAGTTCTGCGGCTTGCTGGCGACGTCGGTATCCAGCGGCAGCATCGTTTGACCAAAATCGAATTTTGCCTGCTTCTTGATTGAGCCGTAATAAGCAGACGAATTCATCCACATGCCACATTCGCCATTGGTGAACATCGAGAGGCTGTCACCGCGACGACCGCCATAGGTGAACAGTTTGTCTTTCGACCAATCAGCTATCTTGGCGAGACGCGCCTTGACGTGATCGTTGTTGAACGTGAATTTTGTATCAAGCCCGGCGAATCCGTTTTCCTTGGTTCCCATGGGAAGATTATGCCAGGCGCTGTAGTTTTCGATCATTACCCAGGATTGCCAGCCGAAGGAAAATCCGCATTTGTATCCCGCTGCCACCAGTTTTTCAGATGCGCTCTTCATATCGTCCCAGGTTTTTGGAGGATTTGCGATCCCTGCCTTTTTGAAGGCGTCCTTGTTGTACCACAAAACCGGGGTCGAGCTGTTGAAGGGCATCGACAGAAGTTCCCCCTGCGATGTCTGGTAATAACTGATCACGGCCGGAAGGTACTTTGATTTATCAAACGGCTCGCCGGCATCTTTCATGACCTGTTCGACAGGATAGACAGCGCCCTTGGCAGCCATCATGGTTGCCGTTCCAACCTCAAACACCTGAACGATGTGTGGTTGCTGTTTGGCGCGGAAGGCGGCAATCGCTGCCGTCATCGTGTCGGTATAATTACCCTTGTAGACGGGGACCACCTTGTATTCGGACTGGGTCGCGTTGAAGTCGGTGGCAATCTTGTCGACCCGTTCGCCGTTGGTGCCACCCATTGCATGCCACCACTGTATCTCGGTAGCCGCGGATGCGAAGCCTGTAAGTCCGGCAAAGGCAGCAACGGCTGCCGTCGCCAGAAGTTTCCTAGAAATTGACATGTCTCATCTCCCTGTGTTTGTCACTCTCAGTATAAAAAGAAAAAAATGACAGGTTCCGTCTGTGCTCACGTTTGAGCCAGCCCCTGAAAGCACGCGACCCTACCCCCGAAAATCGCAACATTGGTGACAACGTTGTTACAAATTTATGGCAAAATGATCGGGGTATTCTATCATGTTGTCTAATACAATTTTGACAACAATACATAACTCTATGTTATATCTTTGCGGAGTTAAATTGGTCTGCGAGGACACATGATACGTTTGCGGCAGCTGGAAGCCTTTCGCGCCATTATGATTACCGGTGGTGTCACATCGGCGGCGGGTATGCTCAATATCTCCCAGCCTGCCGTCAGTCGCCTGATTACGAATCTCGAACAAACCCTCGGGTTTTCTGTATTTCAACGGCGCAAAGGACGTCTGCATCCGACTCCGGAGGCCGAATTCCTGTTCGTTGAAGTTGAGAGGGTGTTCGCCAACCTGGAACATATCACACAAATTTCGCATGATATTCTGCATCAGAAGACCGGCCATTTGCGGGTTGCCTGCCTTCCCGGATTTGCTACTTCCCTGCTGCCGGGCGTAGTTGCCGAATTCCTGTCGGACCGTCCCGACGTTACCCTTTCCATCCAGACCCGTAGTTCCCTTCGAGTTCGGGAATGGATCGCCGCGCAGCAGTATGATGTAGGAATCGCTGACGAATTTGACGGACACAGCGCGGTCGAACACGAGCCACTGATTATTCGCTCGGTGTGTGTTGTGAGGGCGAGCCATCCGCTGGCAAACAGAAGCGTGGTTACCGCCGTTGATCTGGAGGGTGAACCCATGATCACCAATGATCGTGATCACAGTTTTAATCATGCCGTCGAGCGGACATTTGAGGAGGCTGGCGTGACCCTGCAACGACGCGTAGAAGTGCGGCAGTTTGCAACGGCGTGTCTGCTGGCAAATCAGGGTGTCGGTGCGTCAATTGTCAGCGCCATTGATGCCGCCGAATATATTGACCGGGGGCTGGTTGCCATACCGTTTGAACCTCATGTTCCGTTCAAGATCGACCTGCTGTATCCGGCCTATCATCCGCGACCATTGCTGTTGCGGGAATTCACAGATTTATTCAAACAAGCGGTTGCGCCGTTTGTTTATTGAGGTCGGCGCGCACGCGGGTGCGCTGCGTCATACACTGATGACAGACGTACGGAATCTACCTCGGTGTATCTTTGGGTGGACGAAAGGGATGCATGGCCCAACAACTCCTGAATTGTTCGGAAGTCACCGCCCCCGCCCAACAGGTGGGTTGCAAAACTGTGGCGCAGGGCATGCGGTGTGAACGACTCAGGGAGACCCAGCATCGCCCGCAATTGCCGAACCTGTCGTTGCGCAACCCCTGCATTCAGTCGCGCACCGCGGACGCCGACAAAAAGCGGTTCCATTTCGCGGATGGGAAATGGCCGCAATTGCAGGTAGGTTGACAAGAGGTCCCGGACGACCGGCAGGACAGGAACCAGGCGTTGTTTGTTGCCTTTGCCGATAATTCGCATCATGTCGTTTGAGCTTCGGCCCGGAACGTCGCTGCAATTGAGCGCGATCGCTTCGCCGATCCTCAGGCCGCAGCCATACAGCACGCTCAGCAGTGCCTGATCGCGCTTGCCAACCCATGCCTCATCACTCAGTTCCCCCACCGTCGCGACAACGCTCAGGGCATCTTCGATGGTCAGCGCCCGCGGGATCGATTTCGGGACCGGCCGCGTACGAATTGTGTGGATTGTCGGGTTCGATAGCAACTCGCGCTGCTCGAGAAATCTGAAAAAATTCCGCAGCGTTGACATGGCACGAGCCGTTGAAGTCGACTCGCGCCCGTCTTCCTGACGTTTCGCCAGATAACTACGAAAATCCATAATGCTCAGCGCAGCCAGATCGGTCAGTCCGGGTAAATACCCGAGATGACCTTTCATGAACCTCAGAAAACCATCGAGGTCATGGGTGTAGCCATCCACAGAATGGCGGGAATAACGCCTTTCATCGAGCATCCAGCTTTGCCAGGACTTGATCGCCTGGTACACGCCGGGTTCGACATTTCCCTCAATCACCGGCGGACTCAAGCATTCTGGGCAACAGGCATTCGACCACACGTACCAGGAAGTTGATCATTTCAGTTCCCTGACCCGGACGAAACGCATTTCCACGTGAACCGAGCGCAAGCACGCCAACGGACCATGTGCGCGACGGGTGAATGCGCGCGATCGCCGCGGACCGCACCAGCCCGGCACCTGCTCCAAAGATTGTGCCATCGTCATGAATCTGGCGAACAAGGACGATATCGTTGTCGAACCCGATATAAGCGTCGGCCGTGCCTGTCGCGTATCGGACAAGCTCGGCATCCGCCAAGCGCTTGTCCGACGGGTATGGTGCCTCGAACCCCAGTGTCACGACATCGACATCCAGCAAATACGGCCAGTCATCCGTCAAAATACGGACGAGGTGTTCAAAATCGCTGGCAGACAACGCCGCGAGCACGGCGGCGTGCGTTCGGGTCTGGACAGACATGTTGGATCGGCTGGTTTCAATGACTTCCTGGGCACAGTCTCGCAGTTCGTCAATTTCACCGGATCGCCGATCCAGCAAAAACCGTTGCATGTCAATGACGCCATCTCCGCCCTCCGGCCACCGGTCAGGAGCTTGCATATCCGACAGCACGTCGGCATTGGTCCGGAAAAACTGCGGATGGGCTCGCAGGTATTTGATAACGGCTTCTTCGGAAATAGCCAGGTCATCTGCGACAGGTGTGATTTCATCCGGATGATTTGTCATTTTACTTGTCCTGGAAATATCTCGGCCTTGAGGCGAATCGCTCTATTATACACTTCTGTTCCCTTAATAAATAATGTAATGCCAGTCGATGATGACCGATCTCTCCGACAATCAGAAACCGCAATGCCCGCGAAACACGTATCTGCCCGGACAAAGTGTTGCGGTATTGCTGCCGTTGCCGCTGGCATCGGCATATGACTACAGAGTGACAGATGGGTTGGTGCTGGCTGATGGGGATTTCATCACTGTGCCACTGGGCAAACGGCTGGCAGTCGGCGTGGTTTGGGGCCCGGGCGAGGGCACCGTCAGTGAAAAAAAACTGCGTGACGTGATCTCCCGGATGACGTGCCCTCCGTTACCGGATGTTTCCCGGCAGTTTGTGGACTGGGTGGCTTCATATACGGTTCAATCTCCGGGAGCGGTCCTGAAAATGGCCATGAGCGTCCGTGAGGCCCTTGAGCCCGCTCGCCCGCTGAACGCATTTGCGTTGAATACGGATCCAGCCGCTATCCGGCTGACGGCTGCACGTCAGCGGGTAATTGACGTATTGCAGGGTGGTCCGCCCAGAACGATGGCTGATCTGGCCCGTCAGGCCGGCGTGGGAGGAGGCGTGGTCAAGGGGCTTTTTGATGCCGGCCGGCTGATAAAGGTTGAATTGCCGGCCCAGTTGTCCCCGCCGATTCCGCAATGGGATCATCCGGGCCCAACATTCTCCGATCAACAGGCCGAAGCGGCGGAAAAACTGGCGGATGACGTGCGGCGCGGCGGGTTTCGCGCAACCTTGCTGGATGGTGTCCCCGGATCCGGCAAAACCGAAGTATATTTCCATGGAGTCGCGCAAGCCCTGCGGCAGGAAAAGCAGGTACTTGTTCTGTTACCTGAAATCGCCTTGAGCGCCCAGTGGCTGGCCCGGTTCAGACGTCGGTTTGGAGTCGAACCCGGAATCTGGCATTCGGACCTGACCGCCGCCCAACGTCGCCATACCTGGCGCGCCGTTGCCGACGGCAGCGCAAAAGTAATCGTCGGTGCCCGATCCGCATTATTCCTGCCATTCCCCGACCTGGGACTGATCGTTGTGGATGAGGAACATGAAAGCGCGTTCAAGCAGGAAGATGGTGTTTTTTACAACGGCAGGGACATGGGCGTGGTCCGGGCTCACCTGGGAGATTTCCCGATCATACTTGCGTCGGCGACGCCGTCTCTTGAAACCGTCGTCAACGCGCAAACCGGGCGATATGATGTATTGCGCTTGCCGGGACGGCACGGCGATGCCGTTTTGCCGGACATCCGGTTGGCCAATATGATCCGCGAAGCGCCCCCGCGCGGGCGGTGGTTGTCGCCGCCGCTTGCTGACGAGGTCATTAGAACTGTCGGGGCCGGGGAACAGGTCCTGTTGTTTCTCAATCGTCGCGGGTATGCGCCACTGACCCTGTGCCGAACCTGCGGGCACAGGTTTCAATGCCCGCGTTGCACCTCATGGCTTGTCGAGCACCGACTGCTCGGGCGATTGCAGTGCCATCAATGCGGATTTAACATTCCCCTGCCGGGAGCCTGCCCTGAATGCGAAACTGAAAATTCCCTGGTCGCCTGTGGTCCCGGTGTGGAACGCCTGGCCGAGGAAGTGTCGCTCCTCTTGCCTGACGCCCGCATAGTGATTGCCGCCAGCGACAATATCGCTTCACCCCGTGCCGCAACGGAATTGATTCGCCGTATCGAAGATCAGGAGATTGATATCATCATTGGCACACAGATCGTTGCCAAAGGATATCACTTTCCGATGTTGACGCTGGTTGGTGTCGTGGACGGTGACCTGGGATTACAGGGCGGCGATTTGCGAGCGGCGGAGCGGACCTATCAGTTGCTTTATCAGGTCGCCGGCCGGGCTGGCCGGGCGGACCGGCCGGGGCGGGTGATCGTGCAGACCTACATGCCGGAACACCCGGTGATGGCGGCCATATTATGCGGCGACAAGGAGCAGTTTGTCGCCGCAGAATCTGCCGCACGCGAACAGATATCGATGCCGCCGTTCGGGCGACTGGTTGCCCTGATTGTCTCCGGTCCGAACGAATTTCAGGTCGATGAAGCCGCCCGGAACCTCAGCAGATCGGCCCCTCGCGATCAGAACGTGCAGGTGTTGGGGCCAGCGCCGGCACCGTTTGCCCTGTTGCGCGGACGACATCGCCGACGATTGTTGTTGAAAGGATCGCGCGATATCTATGTGCAACCGATCATCCGCCAGTGGCTGGCGCGTAGTCAATGGCATCACTCGGTCAGAGTGCAAGTGGATATTGATCCCGTCAGTTTTATGTAACTTGACTTGCGTTTCCGGGCAGGAAACGTAACCTGCCTGACACTTGGAAGTTTCCGGGATGCCGGGGTTAAAATCGCAGAAATCCAAGGGTTTGAGTAAATTCTAAATGTATGCCGAGTCTGGTTGCAATGGCGGAATGAGTATGGTACGAAATGCCGCGTTTCGCAGGCAGGGTCACTTGAATGCAAACGAGCGGTACCGGAAAAACAGGGTTTGTCACCTTACTATAGAATGTCGGTAACGTAGATAATAACAGACGAGGGATTTCCAGGTGTCATCTGATGTCATTGGCGCTTCCGGCCTTGCGGGCCGATATGCGACCGCGCTGTTCGAGCTGGCGGACGCAGAAAACCAGCTTGATCAGGTCGCTGCCGATCTGGCTGTTGTCCAGAACATGCTGAACGGATCGGACGATCTTGTTCGGTTGATACGTTCGCCTGTTGTTTCCAGAGCTGATCAGTCCAGGGGCATGGCTGCCGTTTTGGTGCAGGCCGAGATCGGTGTTCTGACACAAAAATTTATTGGCGCGGTTGCGGATAACAGGCGGTTGTTTGCGCTTCCGGGGATGATCAAGGGCTTTCAGGCCCGACTTGCGAAGCGTCGCGGCGAGACCTCCGCGGAAGTCATTTCCGCCAGGACGCTGACCGCCGCGCAGATGAAGGCGCTTAGCAAATCATTAAAAAAAGCCACAGGTTCCGACGTGACAATCGACGTGAAGGTTGATGCTCAGTTGTTGGGCGGGTTGATCGTAAAGATCGGCTCTCTGATGGTGGACAGTTCTTTGAGAACGAAGCTTTCCCAGCTTCGTTTCGCTATGAAAGGGATCGGTTAGATGGAAATCCGTGCGGCGGAAATATCCGCCATTCTGAAAAAACAAATTGCGGACTTCGGCTCGGAAGCTGAAGTGGCGGAAGTCGGACAGGTATTGTCGGTCGGTGATGGTATCGCCCGCGTTCACGGCCTCGATCAGGTGCAGGCTGGTGAAATGGTGGAATTCCCCGGTGGCATCAAGGGGATGGCCCTCAATCTGGAAACAGATAACGTCGGGATTGTTATTTTCGGAGATGACCGGAATATCCGAGAAGGTGATACGGTCAAGCGGACCGGCGATATCGTTGATGTGCCAGTCGGCAAGGGGTTGTTGGGCCGGGTTGTTGACGGCCTGGGAAATCCGATTGATGGCAAGGGGCCGATAGACTCGAAGCAGCGTCAGCTGGTTGAGGTCAAGGCGCCGGGGATTATACCGCGAAAATCGGTGCACGAGCCGGTTCAGACCGGACTGAAAGCCATTGATTCCCTGATTCCCATCGGTCGCGGTCAACGGGAGTTGATCATTGGCGATCGGCAGACCGGTAAAACCGCCGTCATTATCGATACGATCCTCAATCAGAAAGCGGTCAATGACGCTACTGACGACGATACTAAAAAGCTGTTTTGTGTTTACGTCGCGATTGGCCAGAAACGCTCGACCGTTGCCCAGCTGGTGAAGACGCTGGAAGATTACGACGCCATGAAATATTCGGTTGTTGTTGCGGCAACCGCCTCCGAACCGGCCCCATTGCAGTTTCTGGCACCCTATACCGGATGTGCCATCGGTGAGTATTTCCGCGACAATGGCATGCATGCCCTGATTTGTTATGATGATCTTTCAAAGCAGGCGGTCGCCTATCGGCAGATGTCACTGCTGCTTCGCCGTCCGCCGGGACGTGAAGCCTATCCGGGGGATGTGTTCTATATTCACTCCCGTCTGCTGGAGCGTGCGGCCAAGTTGAATGATGACAACGGGGGCGGGTCGCTGACCGCGCTGCCGGTTATCGAAACGCAGGCAGGTGATGTGTCAGCCTATATTCCGACCAACGTGATTTCGATCACGGACGGACAGATATTTCTCGAAACGGAACTGTTTTACAAGGGGATTCGTCCTGCTGTGAACGTCGGGTTGTCTGTGTCGCGGGTTGGTTCAGCGGCGCAAACAAAGGCGATGAAGCAGGTTTCGGGGTCCATCAAGCTGGAACTGGCGCAATATCGTGAAATGGCGGCGTTTGCCCAGTTTGCATCCGACCTCGATGCGTCCACGCAGAAGTTGCTTGCGCGTGGTGCACGCCTGACCGAATTGCTCAAGCAGCCTCAGTATTCACCGCTGACGATGCAGGAACAGGTCGTTGTTATTTTTGCAGGCGTCAACGGTTTTACGGATGGAATCGGTGTCGGTCAGGTGACGGAGTTCGAATCGCAGTTGCTGGACGAAGTGCGGTCCAAACACTCGGGTATTCTGGAAACAATTCGCGACGAGCAGGCCATTTCTGAAAAAACGGAAGCGGCGCTCAAAAAAGTTTTGGAAAAATTTGTCAAGACTTTCGCTTAATCTTGCTTGTGGCTGAATGGAACAGGATCGGATAAAGACCGATGCCGAATCTCAAAGACTTAAAAGGCAGAATTGAAAGCGTCAAGTCGACGCGGAAAATTACCTCTGCCATGAAGATGGTGGCAGCGGCCAAACTGCGTAAGGCGCAGGATGCCGCTGAAGCCGCCCGTCCTTATGCTGTACGGATGGAGCGAATGCTGGGGTCGCTGGCAGCATCCATTGACGGTGTCGATGGTGCACCGAAAATGCTGGCAGGCACGGGAAAGGACGGTACGCACTTGCTGGTTGCGTTTACGGCTGACCGTGGATTGTGCGGTGGTTTTAACGGCTCTATTGTCCGTCAAATTCGCCGGATGGCGAACGCACTGAAAGCCGAGGGCAAAACCGTCAAGGTGCTGTTTGTCGGACGCAAGGCACATGACGTTCTCAAACGGGAGTTTGGTGACACAGTTGTTGGCGTTGTAACCGGCATTGGAAAGAAACGGGTCGAATACGACGAAGGCGCAGATGTTGCGCAAAGAATTACCCGAATGTTTGAGAACGGTGAATTCGATGTATGCACAATTGTGTTCAACCGGTTCCAATCGGCCATGACCCAGGTTGTTACACCGCTGCAGCTGATTCCGTTTACCGCCAAGATAGACGGGAATGAAGATCCGCAAAGTGGCGCGAAAGAAGATATCGTCGCGAGTTATATCTTTGAGCCGGAAGAAGAAGAAATTCTTGCCGATTTGTTGCCGGGCAACCTGGCGGTGCAAATTTTCCAGGCCATGCTGGAGAGTTCTGCGTCTGAGCATGGCGCTCGTATGACCGCCATGGACAGTGCAACACGGAATGCCGGCGATATGATTGACGATTTGACATTGTTGTATAATCGGACGCGTCAGGCATTTATCACCAAGGAATTGATCGAAATCATCTCTGGCGCGGAAGCGCTGTAGGAATAACGGCCCGTCAGGGCATGCCGTAAGGCAACAGGAGCATCAGCGATGGCAAAAACGAATGTAGGTAAAATCACGCAGGTCTTGGGAGCTGTGATCGACGTGCAGTTTGATGGCGAACTGCCATATATCATGAATGCATTGCATACGCAGAATCATGGCAAACTGCTGGTTCTGGAAGTAGCTCAACATCTGGGTGAAAACTCGGTTCGGACGATTGCCATGGATTCGACGGAAGGTTTGCAACGTGGTATCGAAGTGACGGATACGGGGGCCCCGATCTCAGTTCCGGTCGGTCCTGAAACGTTGGGACGCATCTTGAACGTAATCGGCGACCCGGTTGACGAACGGGGACCCGTCAAGGCCAAGATAACGCGTCCGATTCACCGCGAAGCACCGGCGTTTGCCGAACAGTCCACTGAAACAGAAATTTTAACGACCGGCATCAAGGTCGTTGACCTGATTGCTCCCTATGCCAAAGGTGGCAAGATCGGTTTGTTCGGCGGTGCGGGTGTTGGCAAAACGGTATTGATCATGGAACTGATCAATAATGTTGCCAAGGGGCACGGCGGGTTTTCCGTGTTTGCCGGCGTTGGAGAGCGGACACGTGAGGGAAACGATCTGTATCACGAAATGATTGAATCCGGCGTTATTGTGCCGGATGGCGAATCAAAGGCAGCTCTGGTTTACGGTCAGATGAATGAACCTCCCGGTGCGCGTTCCCGTGTTGCGCTGACGGGTTTGACGCTGGCGGAATACTTCCGTGACGAAGAAGGCCAGGATGTGCTGTTTTTCGTCGATAATATCTTCCGCTTCACCCAAGCCGGTTCGGAAGTTTCGGCGCTGCTCGGACGTATTCCCTCAGCAGTGGGATATCAGCCGACGTTGGCGACCGATATGGGGACCTTGCAGGAACGGATTACGTCAACGACCAAAGGGTCCATTACATCGGTTCAGGCAATTTATGTTCCCGCGGATGATTTGACGGACCCTGCACCGGCAACCTCTTTCGCCCATCTCGATGCAACGACAGTGTTGTCACGGCAAATTGCCGAGCTCGGCATCTACCCGGCTGTGGATCCACTGGATTCGACTTCACGCATGCTGGACCCACGAATCATTGGTGATGAGCATTACCGTGTTGCGACCGGGGTTCAACAGGTTTTGCAGACCTATAAATCGCTCCAGGATATCATTGCCATTCTGGGAATGGATGAATTATCTGAAGAAGACAAGCTGGTGGTTGCGCGCGCCCGGAAAATCCAGCGTTTCCTGTCTCAGCCATTCCACGTGGCGGAAGTCTTTACCGGTTCCCCGGGCGTACTTGTCAGCCTGGAAGACACCATCAAGGGTTTCAAGGGGATACTTGATGGGGAATATGACCATTTGCCGGAGTCGGCTTTCTATATGGTTGGTACAATGGATGACGTGCTTGCGAAAGCCAAACGTATGGCGGCCGAAGCGGCTTAAGGTATTTACGCTAGGAGTATAAAAGGATGGCCGATACGGTCGACTTTGAACTTGTTTCACCGGAACGGTTGCTGAAATCAGAAGCCGTGGAAATGGTTGTGGTGCCTGGTACCGAAGGTGATCTTGGCGTTTTGCCTAACCACTCGCCATTAATCGCGACGGTTCGCCCGGGTGTGATTGATATTCATGAAGCAGGTAAGGTTAAGGAACGTATATTTGTTGCCGGCGGGTTCTGCGAGATATCACCCGACCGGTGTACAGTCCTGGTTGAAGAAGCTATTCCGGTGTCGGAATTGGATCGCGAGAATGCAGAGGCCCGGCTTCAGGCGGCCAAGCAGGCGGAACTGGATACCGACGATAGCAACCGGAACAAGGCGGTCATTGAACGACGAGCAGCCGAAGCCATGCTGGCCGCTGTTTCCTCCTGATTGGCAAACGCCATGAGACCGGAAAACGCGGCACAAGGTGCCGCGTTTTTTTTATTTGATTGCAGAGGGTTTTCGGTGATGGTGTTCCATTCCGGGCTACGACGACGACGCTGAAATTGGTTTTATTTAATTTCCCCAGACGAGGGAGAAGCGGTGTCTCGTAGCAGGAACAAGACCATGAATATTCTTCAGACCGAACGGCTGACGATGCGGCCGATGTCACAATCTGATTGCACTCAATTTGTAGCATTGAAAACCCACCCTGAAAATATGGCACAAACCCATGCCGGTGTGCTTGATGCGAGGCAGGCTGAAACATTGCTGGCATCATACGTACGGCAGTGGCGTCGAACGAACATCGGTATGTGGGCATTGATTCATCGCGATACGGAACAATTTATTGGCGAGTCCGGATTTGCCGAACGGTGCGGATTTGAGGGTCTGACCTTGCGGTACACGCTTGATCATCCCTGGTGGGGCCGCGGACTGGCCGCCGAATCGGTTGAAGCCGCCATTGCTTACGGACGCAAACACGCAACAACCGAATGCGTGTCGGCACTGGCGTTAGAGGGTAACGTGCGCTCTTGCCGGATACTGGATGGAGCAGGCATGAAACTGGTCGAAACCGGTTTCGAGGGCGTTGCTGGTTTCCGGCGATACGTCCTGCCCTTGAACGATTGAAGGCAGCGGGAGTAGTATATCGACGCACGTGTGCCTGACAGGGAGCGTCACTAATGCGTCTATATCTGGTGCAACACGGGGCCGCGGTCCCGGAAGATGAAAACCCCGAGAGACCCTTGAGCCCGGTCGGTCGTGATTCAATACAAAAAATTGCCTCATTTCTGGCGAGAAGTCGCTTCCAGGTGTCAGGGGTCGTCCATTCCAGCAGGGTTCGTACCCAGCAGACTGCGCTGCTTTTATCCGAAACTCTCGGATCCGGCCGACTGGTACAGGAATGTATTTATCCGATTGGCCCAAACGATCCTATCGATCTGATATATAGCGCAATTGAAGATGGGCCGGGACCACATATTGCCAGTGATAGAATGATTGTTGGCCACTTGCCGTTTCTGAGTAAATTGTTGTCCCGGCTGGTCTGTGGAGACGAATTTGAAACTGTTGTACGATTCAGACCGGGCACTGTTGTCGCCCTTGAGCGAGGAGGCAATGGCGATGGCTGGTCTGTTTTGTGGATCTTGGGTCCGGAACTACTCGGCGGATAAACACAGCGATCAATTGCCTATCGTTTCCCTTTCTTTCCGCCTTTCTTGTGTTTCCAGGCAGCCTTTGGTGAAATTCCGGGTTTGGTGAGGCCGAGTTCTGTCGCTTCAAGGCGTCGGATTTCATCCCGCAACCTGGCGGCCTCTTCGAATTCCAGATTAGCTGCCGCCGCCTTCATTTTTTCATTCATATCGCGAATTACGGCACCAATGTTATGGCCGACATGCTCCGTTTCACCGGACGTCCCGATGTCTACTGTCACATAGTCGTGCTCGTAAACCGTCCCGATTACATCCGAGATCGTTTTGCGGATGCTTGCAGGTGTGATCCCGTGTGTTTCATTGTAGGCTTGCTGACGAGCGCGACGACGATTGGTTTCTCCGATCGCGTAATCCAGACTGTTGGTCATGTGATCAGCATACAGAATAACCCGGCCTTCGATGTTTCGTGCCGCACGGCCAATTGTTTGCACAAGGGACGTTTTTGAGCGCAAGAAACCTTCCTTATCGGCATCCAGAATGGCGACGAGACCGCATTCCGGAATATCCAGCCCTTCACGAAGCAAGTTGATCCCGATCAATACATCAAACGCCCCCAGGCGCAGGTCGCGAATGATCTCGATTCGCTCGAGGGTTTCAATATCGGAATGCATATAGCGGACCCGAACGCCATGTTCATGCAGATATTCCGTCAACTCCTCCGCCATTCGTTTGGTCAGGGTCGTAACAAGCGTTCGCAGACCCTTCAGAGCCATTTTCTTGACTTCACCCAGCAGGTCATCAACCTGGGTCTCAACCGGCCGGATAATACATTCAGGGTCTATAAGGCCCGTTGGCCGGACCAACTGTTCGGTGAAGACGCCTCCGGTACGTTCAAGTTCCCACGGGCCAGGTGTTGCCGACACAAAAACCGTTTCCGGGCGCATATTGTCCCATTCCTCGAATTTCAGCGGGCGATTGTCAACACAACTGGGTAATCGAAATCCAAAGTTGGAGAGCGTACTTTTCCGGTTGAAGTCACCTTTATACATGCCGCCAATCTGCGGGACCGTCACATGACTCTCATCGACGACCAGAAGTGCATTGCTTGGCAAATATTCAAAAAGCGTCGGTGGCGGCTCTCCCGGGTTGCGGCCGCTGAGGTATCTGGAATAATTTTCGATCCCTGAACAAAAGCCGGTGGTCTCCAGCATCTCCAGGTCGAACGTGGTTCGCTCACGAAGCCGTTGTGCTTCGATTAATTTTCCATCATTTTCCAGCTCCGGCAGGCGCTGTTTCAGTTCAGCGCGTATCAGGGGAATGGCCTGCAACAAGGTCGGTCGAGGGGTGACATAGTGAGAATTCGGGTAGATTGTAATTTCTTCCAATCTTGCAATTTTTTCACCAGTCAACGGGTCTATTTCCAGGATCGATTCGACCTCATCACCGAATAGCGAAATACGCCAGGCCCTGTCTTCCAGATGGGAAGGAAAAATTTCAACAATATCTCCGCGTACGCGAAAGGCCCCTCGAAAGAACGCCGCATCATTGCGTTTGTATTGCAGTTCGACCAGTCGTTTTAACAGCGTGCCACGTTCGATCAGCATTTCTGTTCCCAGTTTGAGAACCATTTCGGCGTAGGTTTCGACTGCGCCGATACCGTAAATACAGCTGACCGATGAGACGATTACAACGTCCGAGCGTTCCAGAAGTGCGCGCGTCGCGGAATGGCGCATTCGATCAATCTGTTCGTTGATGGAAGCGTCTTTTTCAATATAGGTGTCGGTTCTTGGAACATAGGCCTCAGGTTGATAATAGTCGTAATAAGACACGAAGTATTCCACTGCATTTTCCGGAAAAAACTCCTTCATCTCGCCGTATAACTGGGCGGCTAATGTCTTGTTGGGCGCCAGAATCAAGGTTGGTCGATTTAGATTTTGAATGACGTGGGCCATCGTGAAGGTTTTGCCTGAACCTGTCACACCCAGCAGAACCTGATCCCGTTCCCCGGATTGAAGCGTTGTGGTAAGTTCCTTGATCGCTTCCGGTTGATCGCCGGCCGGTTGAAAGGTTGACACAAGTTTGAACCGTCGACCATCATTCACCGGCGCTCGATTAAGGGGAACAAACTGTCTGGTACCATCCATGAAACCATATATAGGCCGTCAGATGGCTGTTTGGCGAGTCCGGTTTTCCTGGCGGCCTGATTAATCTGATTACCTATTGCACTGCCTATCGGCCAGCGGTAGGCTTCGCCGGATTTTTATCCCGGTTCTTCACGACATTGGAATTTCTGAAATGCCTTTTATTGCCGATCGTCTGAGCGCTGTTCAACCCAGTGCCACCATCGCCGTTTCGCAAAAAGCACGGGACCTGGCTGCAGCTGGTCGTGATATCATCAGTCTCGGAGCAGGAGAACCCGATTTCGATACACCGGATCATATTATTGCTGCAGCAAAAAAGGCGCTCGACGACGGCATGACCCGATATACGGGGGTCAATGGCATACCTGCCTTGCAAGATGCCATAATTGCCAAGTTTGAACGCGACAATAATCTGATTTACACACGAGATGAAATTCATGTGAGTTGCGGCGGCAAGCCGGTCATCTTCAATGCGATGATGGCGACGGTCAATCCGGGAGACGAGATTATCATTCCTGCCCCGTATTGGGTCAGCTATCCCGATATACCGGCATTTTTCGGTGGCCAATCGGTAATCGTTGATTGTCCGGCCTCGACGGGGTTCAAAATGCAACCGGCTCAGCTGGAAGCAGCAATTACGCCGAAAACGAAATGGTTATTTCTCTGTTCACCATCAAACCCGACGGGGGCCGGATATACACACGACGATCTCAGGGCGTTGGCGGACGTTCTGTTGCGCCACGAGCAAGTTTGGATTTTTTCCGATGATATATACGAGCACCTGGTCTATGACGATTTCAAGTTTTCGACGATTGCCCAGGTTGAGCCGCGCCTGAAGGCGCGAACTTGTACCATGAACGGTATGTCCAAGGCCTATTGCATGACAGGCTGGCGGGTAGGGTTCGCCGGAGGCCCGGTTGAACTGATCAAGGCGATGACAAAAGTTCAATCGCAGTCCATTACCCATACTGCGGCGGTTAGCCAGGTTGCCTCTGTTGCGGCGCTAAATGGTCCGCAAGACTTTATTGCAGCGAACAATAAAGTGTTCAAGGAGCGCCGGGACCTGGTCGTCAGCATGCTCAATCAGACGACAGGTTTGGATTGCCCTACGCCGGAGGGCGCATTTTATGTTTATCCCGGATGCGCCGGTGTGATTGGTAAGAAAACGCCAGCGGGCAAGACAATCGAATCGGACGAGGATTTTGTCACCTATATTCTGGAAGAAGAGGGCGTTGCCGCCGTGCATGGTGCCGCGTTCGGTCTCAGTCCACATTTTCGCATCAGTTATGCAACGTCTACCGAGTTACTGGAAGATGCATGCCAACGCATCCAGAGAGCATGTGCGGCACTGGTGTGAAACGGCGATATTCCCAGAGTCATTTTTGTTTAGGCTGGCGCCCCTAGGTCGGCAGAAATTGCTTCAGCGACAACGGAAACCCTGTCCGCAAGTTTTTTCAAGTCGCTCCGAGAAATCTGTCCTGCAATCAACGAGACACTGATTGCCGCGATCACTTTGCCGGTGTTGTCAAAAACGGGGGCGGCTGCACACCTGATCCCAATTTCACACTCCTCGTCGTCGATTGCCGATTTCGACCGCGCGACAGATACCAGTTCATTGCGAAATGCGACCGGATCAGAAATGGAATTGGGAGTTGCCTTTCCCAGTCCGTTTGACAGGACATCATCGACCGTTTCGGCATCGGAAAATGCCAGAATTGCCTTTCCCAACGCCGTCGAGACGGCGCGTCGGCGTTGGCCGATTGAAGAGGCAAGTCGCGCGCCGCTTCGCGCTTCTACCTTGTCGATGTATATCACGTTAACGTCGTCCAGAACGCCTATGTGGCCTGTGCCGCCGACTTCCTCGACCAAATTACCGAGCCGGGATTGAGCAGCTTGTTTCAGGTCAAGGCCTCCCAGGCATTGAGCACTCAATAACAAAATCTTGGGACCCAGCCGATATTCGAGTGTTTTCGTATCCTGACCGGCAAATCCAAACCTTTTGAGTTCGCCAAGCAAACGGTGCACGGTCGGTCGGGGATGCCCGACGTGGCGTACCAGGTCGGATATACGCACGCCGCCGCCCGATGCCATCCCCAGTTCGCCCAGAGCCATCAGGATTTCCAAGGTCTTGTCGGCCGAGCTTTGTTTTTTGTTTTCGATGGTTGCCACGTCAACTCCTGATGTTCGCTTTCCAATAACATAATTTACACAGTTTGATTTTATATGTCCATATAACAGACGTATTGATCATAATATGGACATGTATTATAGCTATACTTTATGAGATTGGGAGGAGTTTTAAAAGTATGGATGCCATTATCAACCCTACTGGCGAGCCGGGTTCCAACGCGTGCGGTGCTTCGAGATTAAAAGGGAAACGGGCGTTGGTGACGGCTGGCGCAAACGGTATTGGCCGGGAAGTCGCGCGCCGATTTGCAGCGGAAGGTGCTGAAGTTGTTGCCGTCGACATTGATGTAAAAAATCTGGATACGATGAAATCAGAAAATATTCTGACCCGCGTCCTCGACTTTCAGGACCATGAAGCGGTCCGGTCAATGATTCATGATATGCCGGATATGGATATTTTGGTGAATTGTGTCGGCTGGGTCCATCAGGGTGACATTCTATCCTGTAGTCTGGGAGATTGGCAGCGTTCGTTCTCTCTCAATCTGGATACCATGTTTGTTACCATTCAGGCAGCGTTGCCCGCCATGATCGACCGAAAATCCGGCAGCATTATTAACATCGCGTCAATTGCCTCGTCAGTGAAGGCCGTACCCAACCGGGTCGCCTACTCCGCATCGAAGGCGGGAGTCATTGGTCTTACCAAGGCAGTTTCAATTGACGTGGTGACCAGTGGCGTACGGTGCAATGCGGTTTGTCCGGGCACAATCATGAGCCCGTCGTTGCGTGACCGCATCAACTCATTTCCCGACCCTGATCAGGCCCTGCGCGACTTTACCAGCCGTCAGCCGATGGGGCGTCTGGGTGAGGCGGATGAGATCGCGTCATTATGTGCATTTCTGGCGGCCGATGAAAGTCGGTTCATGACAGGTGCTGTACTGGTGATGGATGGCGGCATGGCCGCCTGATTTAAGCATAATTGATTGACGGTGAGGAAACAGAAATGAAATTTTTACGATTTGGACAGCCCGGACAAGAGAGGCCAGGTGTGCTGGATGAAGCAGGTGTAATCAAAGATCTATCCGGAGTTATCGCCGATTTGAGAGGTGATGTGCTTGGGTCTATTGGCGAACTGAAAACCCAAGACATTGCGGGACTGCCCGCCGTCACAGAGCCACAACCCAGAATTGGCGCTTGCGTCACAGGTGTCAGCAAGGTTATTGGAATTGGCCTTAATTTTATAGATCATGCGACCGAGACCAATAGTCCAGTTCCGGATGAACCCATTGTATTTCTGAAGGCTGCATCTTCCGTCAGCGGGCCGTACGACGATGTTATCATGCCCCCTGGTACGACAAAACTGGATTGGGAAGTGGAACTGGGCGTGGTCATCGGTAAGAGAGCCAGCTACGTCAGCGAAGCCGACGCGCCGGAATATATTGCGGGGTATTGCATCGTCCATGATGTCTCTGAACGCGCCTTTCAATTGGAGACAGGCGGTCAGTGGACCAAAGGAAAAAGTGCGGATACATTCGCCCCAATCGGCCCATGGCTGGTCACACCCGACGAAGTCGGAGATCCACAAAACCTGAAGATGTGGACTGACGTAGACGGAGACCGACGTCAGAACGGCAGCTCGAAAACAATGATTTTCGGGGTTAATCATCTCGTCAGTTATGTCAGCCAGTATATGAGCCTGCTGCCCGGAGATATTATCAGCACGGGTACGCCTCCTGGTGTCGGTCTGGGCGCTGTTCCGCCAGATTTTCTGCGGCCTGGACAGGTCGTTGAACTCGGCATCGAGAAGTTAGGCGTCCAGCGGCAGAAAATTGCTTCATACAACGGCTGAACGTGTTCCTGTATCACGCGACCTTGCGGCAAAAATAAAACTGATATAAAGTCCAATATACAGATATCAAGTCCATTATATGAACTATTATTGTGAAGAAGTCTGGCGCGCTACGTTTGGCGTATTATGGGAGGAGAGGCTATGAAGAAGTTGCACTACATTGCATTGGGTGTCATCACGGTGATGGTATCCTCAACGGTCGCTCAGGCGGCCTGTACGTGGAAACCCGAACGTGCAGTAACCTATGTTATCCCATGGGGGGCCGGTGGAGGAACGGATGCCAATTCGCGTGTGTTGGCGAGTATGCTTCAGGAAAAATTCGGCGTTCCGTTCAATCCGGTCAATCGGACAGGTGGTAACGGTGTCGTTGGTCACAGTGCGATTGCGACAGCCGATCCCGATGGATATACCATCGGCTCGGCGACCGTAGAAATTACAATGATGTCGCATCTGGGCATAACCAAACTGAACCAGAGTAATATCACGCCAATTGCATTGGTTGATATTGTGCCAGCGGCCGTCTTCGTTGGTAAGGAATCACCCTTCAAAACGTTGAAGGATGTATTGGACTATGCCAAGAAAAATCCGGGGAAACTGACAGCGTCAGGGGCTGCACAAGGTGGCATCTGGCATCTGGCATTGGCAGGATTACTTCAATCAAGCGGTTTGCCAGCCGATGCGATTCGCTGGGTTCCATCCGAGGGGGCGGCACCGGCCCTGCAGGAACTGATTGCAGGTGGCGTTGATGTTGCCACACCGTCTCTGTCTGAAGGTAAAGCGCTGGTCGAAGCCGGTGAAATACGCGCACTTGCGGTGATGAATCCGGAAAGACTTTCGGCATTACCAAATGTGCCTACTACCAAAGAAGCTGCCGGTACCGATTGGTCGATGTCTGCCTTCATTACAGTGAGCGGCCCGGAAGGATTGCCGAAAGAAATTCAGTGCTCATATGAAAAGGCAGTTCTGGATATCTTTAACACTAAAAAGTGGGCAGATTTCAAAGTGTCGCGCGGATCTGAAGTCGTTAAAATGGGATCGGCTGACCTGACCAAGATGCTGACGCAAACATATGATCGTCTAGGCGCGGCAATGAAAGCAGTTGGCGTCGCAAAATAAATCGCGCCCGGAAGGAAGCGATCAGTCCTGTCCACTGTTTCCCTTGCAGTGGACAGGACTCACTTATGGATGGAACCATGAAAGTCAGCGAATTTTCCCTCGCCTGTATTATTTTGCTACTTGGTAGTGGAATTGTATTGCGAGTTAACACATTCCCGGTGGTCGGAGGGATGGCGTACGGTCCGGCATTTTTCCCACGCCTCGTCGGAATCGGGTTTATTGTTTGCTCCGTGTTGTTATTTGGCAGCGCCTGGTTGAAGCGCCGGGCTGTCGTCGAAAATGCTAGTGAACGGACGACACTGGTGGCGGGTGCCAATTTGCCGTCCGTGTTCCGGTTTTTGTCGATTCTGGTCGCTCTGGGGTTATACATCGCAGGTGGCCCCGTCCTTGGTTTTCTGGCGACAACGACGCTGGTAACCGGCGCAATGTTTGCCATGTTTCGGGTCAAGTTGAGGTTGCTGTTGATTTTGTCTCCTTGCCTGTCTGTGTCACTTTATCTGCTGTTTGAGCAGCTTCTCCGGGTTCCCCTACCCAGAGGCCTTCTCGAACGCCTGATTTTTTAGGGAATGTCACATGGATATATTTCTCCAGGCAGTCGAATTGGTCAGTACACCAGAAGTTGCCATCGTCATCTTGATATCCAGTTGTTACGGACTTTTTGTCGGATCGTTACCCGGCTTGACCGCCACCATGTCCATTGCATTGCTCGTGCCGATCACTTTTTTCCTGGATCCAGTGCCGGCAATTTCCGCCATAGCCGCGACAACCGCGACTGCTATATTCGCCGGCGACATACCGGGAGCGTTGCTGCGGATCCCTGGAACGCCGGCATCTGCTGCGTACACAGAAGATGCATTTGCTCTTACACGTAAGGGCAAGCCTGAAATCGCACTGGGGGCCAGCCTGATTTCCTCGGTTGTTGGCGGTGTGCTCGGGGTCTTGTTACTATTGATTTTTGCCCCGAGCCTGGCCCGGTTTGCCACCCGGTTTTCGTCGGTCGAATACTTTTGGCTGGCTGTATTGGGCCTGACCTGTGCAACAGCCGTTTCAGGGGACAATATCATTCGTGGTGCAATTTCATTGCTGATCGGTTTGCTGTTATCAACTGTCGGGATTGACATCGCGACCGGGTACGCGCGTTTTACCTTCGGTTCAATTTACCTGCTGGATGGTGTCTCATTCATTCCCGCAATGATTGGAATCTTCGCAATCAGTCAGATATTGCGAGCCGCCAAAGACGGTGTGTGTGCGATCTCGGAACCGACCCGTGAGATCACGCGGCTTAGCGGAGAGATGTGGCGCCTGCTTCGGCGATACTGGAAAAATATTCTGCGGTCAGGAATCATCGGCAACGTATTAGGCGCCCTGCCGGGAGCGGGTGCCGATATTGCGGCATGGGTTACCTATGGCATATCCAAAGTCTTTTCGGAAAACCCGAAGCAATATGGAAAGGGCAGCGAAGAGGGAATTGTGGATGCCGGTGCCGCAAATAATGCAGCGATTGCCGGTGCCTGGACGCCTGCCCTTGTTTTCGGTATTCCAGGGGATTCGGTGACAGCAATCGCTGTCGGCGTTATGATGATGAAGGGAATTACTCCCGGACCACGCGTATTTTTCACCAACGGTCCGGAAGTCTATGCAATATTTCTGGGGTTTCTGGCAGCCAATCTACTGCTTTTGCCAATGGGATTTATGGCGATCAAGGCGTCGCGCCACATTCTCGCAATTCCGCAAAACGTTCTGATGCCGATCATTCTGATGTTCAGCATTGTCGGCGCATTTGCAGTTGATAATTCGATGTTTGCCGTCGGCATTATTGCGGTGCTGGGTGTGGTCGCATTCATGATGGAAGAAAATTCCATTCCCTTTGCGCCAACAATACTCGGGATTGTGCTGGGGGACGTCATGGAAAAAAACTTTCTTATAACGATGATCAAGACCCAGGGTTCCGCCGCAGGGTTTTTTGAAAGACCTATGGCTGCAATATTGGGAACCCTGTCAATTCTGGTCTGGTCCTGGATTATCTTGAGACCGGCACTCCGATGGTATCGCGGGAAAACTCAAGCAGTCGAGCAGATTCACAATGAAGGATGAAGTTGATTACATTTCTGGCGCCACGCGGGTATTCGGAATTGTCGGCGACCCAATCACGCAAGTTCGCTCACCAGAGCTGGTAACGGCTGAATTTGTCCGCCGACAACTCAACGCCATTATGATCCCCGTACATGCGCCGACCGTCGATTTCGAAACCGTCCTTCGAGGATTGATGAAGATGTCAAATCTTGGCGGGCTGATTTTTACGATCCCCTTCAAGACGGATGCCATCAGATTTGTTGATGTGGTCGGGCCACACGCCAAAATCGTCGGGTCAATCAATGCCATGACGAAATTGCCAGATGGCCGATGGTGCGGCGAAATATTTGATGGCGTGGGATGCATTGTGGGAATCAGGAAGGCAGGTCTGTCACTGACAAATAAACGATTGCAACTGATCGGTGCCGGAGGAGCGGGGTCCGCCATCGGAGTCGCAATGGCGTTTGAGCATCCTGCGCAAATCAGAATATTTGATCCAGATAACAACAGAGCCAATCTGTTGGCTGCAAAAATAAAAAAAGTGGACGGGGAAATCGAAACACTGATCGGACCTCCGACAGTGGATGGGATTGATTTCATTTTTAATGCCTCTCCGGTTGGCATGCTCGATGATGCCCGTAGTCCGATCGGGAATTATACAATCCCGTCGTCCGTGGTCGTGTTTGATGCTATCGTTATGCCGGAACGGACACCTTTATTAGAGGCAGCGGAATCGTTCGGGTGCAAGACTGTCCGCGGCCGGGAGATGATGCGTGGACAGATAGGCCGGATTGTCGACTTTTACGAAAATCCGGGCACCTTCATCGATTCAGGGCTGTGACCAGATAGCCTGAATCTGCTGACGAAGACTCGCACTCGGATTTCCCTGGCGGCGGCGTTATCTTTGCGCAAACCCGGCGAGCATGTCGATCCATGCCGGGTCAGGTTTATAAAATAGCCGGTGTCCGCCACCGGTCGTGAGTTCCACATTGTGAGCGGACACTCGGGCTTTCCGAAAAGCCTTGTCACAGTCCTTGGCGACGTCGTCTGACGCTTCCCATGCGACAAGAAATTTTCCTTTGAGGTTTTCGGCGGTGGAGCGCACAAACCTCTGGTAGGGTTTCTGGAAACGCGTGTTCGGCAACCCGCATGCGGCAAAGATGGCATAGCGGACTTCCGGATTGTCTATTGCCGCCGCCGCATACAGTGTGAGCATACCGCCTTTCGAGTGACCTGCGACGGTGATATGGTCAGCCGGCACGCCAGCGGATATCAGGGACTGGACTTGCGTCTTAATTTTCAAGGCATAGTCCGAAAGTCGGGTCGGACCGCGCGCTTCACCAATCACATTCAGATTTTGCTCCGACAATGCCTGCAAAATGTCGTTGTACCTGTAATCTCCATCCGCACCGCGTTTTTCGACATACCCTCCGTGCATATAAAAAAGATAGTGCTGAGTGGTATCCGGGTTTGTTGGAACGACGGAGCCGACGGAACCTGCCTGGCTGACGGCTGTATGAAACACCGTTGTGACGAACAGGATGAAAAACAACGGTTGCACTGTTTTCATGACTTCTTCTCCTTCAATCATTTCGTCGTCGATATCGCTTCCTGATCTGGCACAATTGTGAGCTATCCGGATAAAAGGGTCGATCAAAATCGTATGATTTGGATATGAAAGATGGTCTTTTCACTTGCATCCTCGTTGCGGGGCTATAGGCTTTTAACCGTCAGATCACCAACGTCATATCGAGACCGGTTCCGGGCTCGCCCGGGTTACCCGATACATCGCGGACCAGGGAGTGACTCATGCAAAATAAGATTCCTTCGAGCCCGAGAACGGCCGTTCTTGTGGGACCATATCTTACTGGAAAGACGTCGCTCCTCGAGAGCTTATTGTTCATTTCCGGCGCAATTGGCCGAAAAGGAACCGCCAAGAACAGCAACATGGTTGGCGATGCCACGCCGGAGGGAAAGGCGCGTCAAATGTCAATTGAATTGAATGTCGCGACTGCTGGTTATCTGGACGAACGCTGGACATTTCTGGATTGTCCCGGGTCGGTTGAATTGGGGCAGGATGCTCGACTGGCGCTAACAATCGCGGATACAGCTGTTGTCGTCTGCGAAGCTGATCCTGACAAAGCCATGACTGTCGCGCCCATTCTGAACTACCTCGACAACAATGAAATTCCGCACATGATTTTTGTTAACAAGATGGATGTGCCGGGACACAGTATTAAAGAAACGTTGGATGCCTTGCAGACGATTTCAGCCCATCCCCTGATCCTGCGTGAAATTCCGATCCGGGACGGCGAAGCGATTACCGGATATGTTGACCTGGTCAGTGAGCGGGCATTTGAATGGAAAGCGGACAAGGCGTCGCAGTTGATGGAAATTCCGGGTTCAACGGTGACCCGTGAAGAGGCCGCTCGTATGGAAATGTTGGAAACATTGGCCGACTACGATGATGAGCTGCTGGAAAACCTGCTGGAGGATTCGATCCCGTCAACCGAGGAAATTTATGCAACCCTGACGAAAGATCTTCGTGAAGATTTAATTGTTCCCGTCTTTTTCGGCTCGGCAGAATATGACAATGGTGTTCGCCGATTGTTGAAGGCGTTGCGCCATGAGGTCCCGGATGTAGCCAGTGTCGCTATGCGTCTGGGGCTACCACCACGATGCGGAAATATTGCGCAGGTCTTCAAAACGGTTCATGCCGGACATGTTGGTAAACTCAGTCTTGCACGCGTGATGTCGGGCGAAATACGTGAGGGGATGGTGTTCAATGGTTGTCGAATTACCAGCATGCATCAAATGGTTGGACAAAAACTGGACAAAACGACATCGGCAATTGCAGGAGATGTTCTGGCCCTCGGGCGATTGGATGGCGTTGTAACCGGTACCACCCTGTCAGATACAGGAGGTCACGACATAACCTGGCCGGAGTCATTGAAACCATTATTTTCTCTGGCGATTCATGCGGAACATCGCACGGATGATGTCAAGCTGACCGGTGCCCTGAACAAACTGATTGAAGAAGATTCGTCATTGTCCTGGCGGCATGACCCGGACACAGGAGAGCTGTTGTTGTGGGGGCAGGGCGAGATTCATCTGCTGATTGCCATCGACAAGCTGAATAGCCGGTACAACCTGGAAATCAAGTCGGCCCGCCCTCGTGTTCCGTACAAGGAAACAATCCGAAAATCAGTCACACAACACGCGCGCCACAAGAAACAATCCGGCGGACATGGTGAATTTGGTGACGTCCATCTGCAAATAAAGCCGTTGCCACGGGGAACAGGATTCCAGTTCTCCGATACAATTACCGGCGGCACTGTGCCGAAAAATTATATCCCTGCGGTGGAGGCGGGCGTGCGTGAATTTCTGGCATGTGGTCCCCTGGGATTCGAAATGGTGGATGTTGCGGTTACTTTGACTGACGGCCAGTACCACGCCGTGGATAGTTCCGATATGGCTTTCAGGAAGGCGGCAATTCAGGCCATGCGGGAAGGATCACCCCATTGCAGTCCGGTCCTGCTGGAACCGATTTTTCAGGTCACTCTCTCCCTGCCATCGGTTTATACATCAGGAGTCCAGCGACTGGTCAGCGGCCGACGGGGGCAAATACTTGGATTCGATGGCAAACAGGGTTGGGACAATTGGGATGATGTCACTATCCAGCTTCCACAGTCAGAAATGCATGATCTGATCATAGAGCTGCGATCCATGACACTCGGGATTGGAACATTCGATGGAAAATTTGACCATCTACAGGAAATTTCCGGCAAGGATGCCGACAAGGTTATCTCGGAAATGCGCGCGACCACGGAATAACGATCGGGGAGAAGGCACTCAGAGACCAGTCGTGATCTCTTCATATATAACATCGCAAGTTCACAATGTTTACGGTTTCGCCTGATGAAGAAAGTTGCGTCGGGAATGTCATGCGGGGAGGCGGCAAACATCCGCCGTTTGCCGCTCCGAACCCCGTTCCATTAAAATTCCGGTATTCTGTTCGTCTGTAAAATGACGGCGCTCTATAAATCCGTCTCCTGAATGGCAATCGGACTCTCCATTAAATTGGAGAAAACTGCGGGGAGCGTATCAAGAAGGGCAATGCTCGTTGGCTAAAAATTTGATTGTCATAGCGTCAAAAAAAACCCCGGCCAAAAGGCCGGGGCGAGTCTAAACAGGGAGGCTTCACGTCTGGGAGACGTAAGGAGTCGCCATGTGGGCGATCCTTTGCCGGACCAGGCCCGGCGGGAGGAGGAATGATGCGGTGCACCATTCGATGGTCTGAATGTAGTGGGAAAAACGGCATGGCGCCATTAAAATTTTTGCAGTGCACCTATGCGTATAACGCATGTCTTGTAAGAGACATTGGGCGCCACCTCAGGTCGACATCAGGGCCATCTGTTCTACAAGGAAATCCCGCAGTACGCCAACCCGCTTGGTATTTCTGACTTCTTCCGGATAGACAAAATAGGCGTCGATATGCGGACCGACCAATTCCGGCAGGACTTCTATCAGATTGCCGACTTCACGGCTCATGTAATCCGGTAAGGCACCAATACCCAGGCCACTTTGCACGGCCCTGAATATCCCGTAGATGCTGTTGACCCGCAGGACCGGTTTTCGCCTCATGCCGGGTTGTGCCCCGATCTCCAGCAACCAGTTTAGATTGGGGACCGGCGGTTTCGCGTCGCCACCATATACGACCAGGCTGTGATCATCCAGGTCTTCCGGTTTCAAGGGGGTTCCGCGAGTCTTCAGGTATTCGGGAGACGCATAGACGCGATAATGGACTGTCATCAGGTGCTTTTGAATGAGATCCGGTTGTGTAGGCGGCATCAATCTGACGGCGGCATCCGCCTCGCGCATGGAAAGGTCCAATTCCGTATCTGCCAGCACCAAAGATACTTCGACATCCGGGTAAAGTTCGATGAACTTGCGAATGCGAGGGGTCAGCCAGATCGAGCCAAAGGCGACTGTGGTGTTGATTTTGAGTGGACCCTGCGGATGTTCCTTGGTTTCGCTGATGCGGGCTTCCGCCATAGCCAGTTTTGAGAAAATATCATGCGCCGTATCGTATAACATTTCCCCCTGTTCGGTCAGTTTCAGGCCGCGGGCATGGCGATGAAACAAAGATATCCGGAGGCTGTCTTCCAGACCGCTGATCTGACGGCTGACAGCTGATTGACTGAGGTTCAGCCGTTCCCCGGCATGCGTAAAGCTGCCTGCCTCCGCAACGGCATGAAATACGCGTAATTTGTCCCAATCCATACGGTCTCCCCGATGCGCAGGCGTCGATTGAAAAATCTACTCGGCGGCGTCTGTTGCGATCTCGTGACTGTGAAGAAAACTCTCTGCTTCCAGTGCGCCCATACAGCCGGTTCCAGCCGCCGTGACCGCCTGGCGATAAATTTTATCCTGAACATCTCCGGCCGCGAAGACTCCGGCAATGTTGGTTTTTGTGCTACCCGGTACGGTCAGCAGATAACCCTCGTCGTCCATGTCCAGTTTCCCCCGGAACAGTTTGGTATTCGGGTCATGTCCAATTGCGATAAATATGCCGTCAACCAGAACATCGCTGATGGTTCCGGTCTTGACGTTTTTCACCCGCATCGATGACACACCGGGCGGATTGTCCTGGCCAATGACTTCGTCCAGCACAGAATCCCAGATTACATCAATTTTATCGTGTTTGAGCAGACGATCCTGCATAATTTTTTCTGCACGAAGTTCGTTCCGGCGATGAACCAGTGTCACTTTCGAAGCAAAATTCGTCAGAAAAAGGGCTTCTTCAACAGCCGTGTTACCACCACCTATTACTGCAACCGGCTTTCCCCGGTAGAAAAAACCGTCGCAGGTAGCACAGGCCGATACACCAAATCCCATATACTGTTTTTCCGACGCGAGGCCCAGCCAACGCGCGCTTGCACCTGTACAGACGATGACTGAGTCTCCGGTATAGGTGGTTCCTGAATCGCCGGTAGCACGAAATGGGCGTGTTGAAAAATCGACCGCCATGATGATGTCGTCAAACATTGTGGTTCCGACATTTTTCGCCTGTTCGTACATCTGCTCCATCAGCCAGGGCCCCTGAATTGGTTCAGCGAAACCTGGATAATTTTCAACATCGGTTGTGATCGTCAACTGGCCGCCGGGTTGCAACCCGCGTATCAGGATCGGTTTCAGATTTGCACGGGCGGCGTAAACGGCCGCTGTATAGCCAGCTGCACCAGATCCAATGATCAATACCTGGCTGTGGTGAATTTCAGACATTCAGAGAAAACCTTTGAACAGGGTGATATCGATATCCCCGGCCAATTCCGGGCAAGATTACGGGATACCATAAGTGGACCTGATAAGACTCGCAAGCTACTGCATCAGTCAGCAACCGCTCGGTGAAAGGATTTCTGTGACGTCTGGCAAGCGTCGTGTACATATAATTCTGTTGGCAGCCCGGGTTGTGTAATATAATTTCGCGTGAATCGCGGACAGGGTATAGTATCTGTCCGTCAGGAAAGCCAAAGATGGTCGCGATGGAATCCGAAATAAGGTGAGGTCAACCCACATGCAAAAGGTCAAACTGGACCGGATTGATCGCAGAATTCTGCGAGACTTACAGGAAGACGGTCGAATTTCGAATGTTGACCTGTCAAAGCGGGCTGGAATTTCCGCGCCACCCTGTTTACGACGTGTAAGAGCGCTTGAAGAAGCCGGATATATCAGAGGATATCACGCGGATCTGGATCCCAGGTCCCTTGGCTATCAGATTACTGTGTTTGCGCAAGTAGGCCTGAATTCACAAGCAGAGCATGATCTCGAAGCATTCGAAGCAATGGTTCAGGACTGGGACCCGGTGCGGGAATGTCACATGTTGGCCGGCGAGACGGATTTTTTGTTGAAAATCGTCGCGCATGACTGGGAATCCTATGAAGAATTCTTGACGACGAAACTAACGCCGGCAGCAAATGTTGCACACGTAAAATCGGCCTTGTCCTTCAGGGCCGCGAAACTGGAACCGGGTGTTCCAATTGATCTGGATGTCGATGACAGGACTGATCTGGAAGATTGAATGTATTCGACCGGCCGATGGCAAGATTGGTGAGTCGATGTTGAAAATTTGACACATGTGGAACGGGTGACAGGACGTCAGGATGATCGCAACACGGAGGCAGATATTCACGATACTTCTCATCGGGATTGTGTTGCTGTCGGCGGAGTCGGCAGATGCGATGACGGACCAGGAGGCTGCCCGTAAACTTGAGGCAATGGATTGGTATTCAGAAGAATACCCTCCCTTCAACTATCTGGGAGAAGATGGCGTTCCAACCGGTATGGCCGTCGATATCATGTTGGCGGCGCTGAAAAAGGTCGGTGCACATATGTCCCCGACTGCATTCAAGATCGTGCCCTGGAATGTCAGCTACGGATTGGTGCAGCGAAAGCCGGGAACGGTCTTATTCAGTACGACATATACGCCGGAACGGCAGAGAATGATGAAATTTGTCGGGCCTTCCGTTCCCGTCCGGGTATCAGTCATCGTTGCCAAGGATAAACATATCGTAATCAAGGACCCGATTGACCTTGCATCACTGAAAATTGGCGTTGTCCGGGATGATATTGGTGATCAGTTGATTCGTCAGTTTGCCCTGAGTGACGAGTCCATCGCCAGGAAGGATTCTCTCCGGCAACTGTATCATTATCTGGAGCGCGGACGAGTGGATGCGATTGCGTACGCAACTGACGTGTTTTCCTACTTTCTCAGGAAAACGGGGCTGAACCCGAAATTGTATGAGGAAGTATACGTCCTTAAAGAGGGGCACCTCGGATACGCCTTCCACAAGTCGACTCCTCCAGAGATTCTTGAGCCATTGCAGCGGGCCATTGATGAATTACATGATGATGGAACAATCGCACAAATCATTGATCGGTATAACCGGTAGCATATTTTGAATTTTGCTGTTGATCCAGATCAAAGCAGTCTGATGACCGCGCTGGCAGATTGATCCTGCCGTTGGTATGCAAAATTGAGATACAAATGATTGATGATACTGAAATGGATCTGGTTCGCCAGTTGCCGCTTTTTTCCAATCTTCCTTCAACGTTTCTGGATAATATCCTGGACGGAAGCATCCCCAGAGATGTCGGAAAAGGGGTTGTCCTGTTTCACCGGGATGACCCGGCCGATTGTTTTTTTGTGGTATTGGATGGCTGGGTCAAAGTCTCCCGGGAAACCGCTGACGGAGATGAAGCTGTGCTAAGCGTATTTACGCGTGGAGATACGATAGCGGAAGCCGCCACATTCCTGGACCAGGGATATCCGGCGACGGCTCAGATTGTCGAGGATGCGCGCATTTTACCAATTCGAGGCAGTGTATTTCGATCCCATATTCGCAGCAACCCGGAAATTGCGTTAAATATGCTGGCGTCGATGTCGCGACACCTGCATTTATTTGTTGTCGAAGTTGAGCAATTGAAAACAAAATCGGCAACCCAGCGAATCGTCGAATTCTTGCTCAGGTTATGTCCGGTGGATAGTGGTTCGGCAGTGGTGGTTTTACCTTATGACAAAACATTGATATCCCGGCGACTGGGTATGCAGCCTGAAAGTTTATCACGGATTCTGGCCAAATTGCGCAAGCATGGAGTGCGAACCGAACAGAACCGGGTCGTTATCAATGACGTTCGAGCGCTAAACGATTATTGCCAGATTGACCCACTGGAAAATCGGGCATCCGTCAGCTGTTGACGCGTGGTCTCGTCAAAATTGGCCAAAACAGTACAGAAAGTGTCCCGAATGCGGCAATCCACATTAGCCCGGCAACCAACAATTCCAGATTGTAATAGTCCGGGAATATGTCGGGCGCAAACACCCGAACGATTGCCGTGGTCGATATCAGTGTGAAGCAAAACACAATCGCCGGCGACGATTGGATAATTCGACCGGTATGACCAAGGGCGGCCCGGACCATGACCCCGATCGTCATTGAACCAATTGCCCCGATTGTCAGAGCGTGCTGGGCGGTGGTTTCGCTTGTCATGAAACCTGCCAGAGCGGCAGCTTTCAGTCCTAACCCGATGATCAGCCACAGATAACCGAGATGCATGATCCAGACCATCGGCTGACCAAACGTTTTGACGGTTCGCCATGTCGTCATCCGAAGCGCACTGGCCAGCATGGCGGCCACTGCAAGGCCACTTCGCAAACTATCATCCAACTGAACAACGTCACCGCCCGCGACCAATACAATCGAGCCAATCGCCAGGCCGTCAAATAGTGCGTTTGGCGATGGCAGATCCAGTTCGCCATTTCGCCGGAGGGCATTGGTCGTGAATGCAGGAACGACCCGGCCACCGATAATCGCGATCAAAAGCAGGATGGTATTGAGGGCCAGCTGATGGCCGGTCAGAAGTGTATCGTCGGTCACGCCCATTTGCTGTAGATGAACCATCAGGTTTGCGGAAAACAGGGATATTAAAATCGGTACAAATATAAAATTACGTTTCGACCAGCACGCCGAAAGTGCTTTTACAACAAGGCCAAACAGCATGGCAATCAGGGATAAATCAAGCACACTCACCAGAATTTCAGGCAGATACGCCGACAGCCAGATGGCCATGCGTCCGGCCAGCCATGCCACTGTCAATGCAATCAGAGTCGCCCCCTGAACGGGCCGTGTGCCGGTCCAGTTGGGGACCGCCGTCAGGAAAAACCCGGTAATTACAGCCATTGCATAACCGAATAACATCTCATGGGCATGCCACTGGTAAGGTGGCAACGAGATGCTGAGCGTGGGAAGGTCTAATCCCATGGCATACATTGCGATCCAGATCATCCAGGCGGTCATCGCCAGGCTGGCGTATAGACATGCCAGCAAAAAAAAAGGACGAAAGGCGAATGAAAAAAATACGGTCATATTTGTATCAGCTTTTTCTGGGCAGTGATTATGAGGGGTCAGTTGAGGTAGTCCGGTTCTTCCCTATCAAGGATGTCTCTGAGTGCGGTAAAATGCCGCTCACTGAATTCCGGATAATTCTCCCACTGCCGAGCGGTTTTTTCGGCAACTTCGTCTGAGGCAACACGGAGCGGCTTCCCTGTGGAATAGGCTGCAATCACAGTTTCCGCAGCCCGTTCAAAATAATATAATGTATCGAACGCCCGTGCGACGGTTTCACCGACAATCAGAATACCGTGATTACCGAGTATTAACGTATGGAAATTTCCCAATGCGCTGGCCAGACGTTCTGCTTCCTTGTCCAGTCCCATTCCGTCATAACCGTCATCAACGGACACGCGATTGAAAAAGCGCATGGTGTTTTGATCGATCGGCGGTAGCGTACTGTTTTGCAAGGTGGCCAGAACCGTGGCAAATTTTGAATGTACATGCAGAATGCATCGCGCATGCGCATATTGGCGGTGTAACGCGCCATGAATGGACCAGGCGGTCGGATCGACATTGTCCCGCTTGCCATCTTCAGGTTGACCAGCGTCCAGCGTCAGCAGGTCATTGGCGCGCATTTGAGAGAAGTGCCGTCCGTAAGGGTTCAATAAAAATTTTGCACCGTCATCGGAGATGGCCAGTGAAAAATGATTGGCTATTCCCTCGTGCCAGTTTAAACGGGCGGCCCAGCGAAACGCCGCCGCCAGATCCCGACGGTTTTCCAGCAAGGGGTCCGCGACGGCGTTCTGATTATTTTCGGGCATGGTATCTCTCCGGGGCAGTTTTTAGTGGCGAAACCGGACTTTGTCGCGTTCGGACCAGAGTTGGCGGGCAAGGGTGTCGGCACTGTCAAAGTTGTCGGCCTTGCCGACCAGTCGCAGCGCCAGGGCGGCAGTTGAAATGACGGCGGATTCCGCTTCAGGTGCGTCCAGTTCCCCTCGCCACAACGCCGGAATTCGCGCCGGGTCCAGCGATTCCTGGCGCCAGTTGACGCCTGTTTCCGGCGTCAATGCCGGCCACGTCTCCTCACTGCAAATGCCGTGATTGACGATACTGACACGACAGGGTTTTAACGGGTTGCGCTGCGCCTCACCGCCACCACCTTTCATGATCACAGATCTTGACTGACCGAGCAGCCGAGCCACTTCGGCATGGACCGGCATATAGGGAGGGTGTGCGACCCCGATAACCTGGGAGGATGCCTTCATGGGATTGAGCGCACGGGCCAGCGTGTTGATAACCGTTCGTACACCCAGAATTTCACGTACATCCAGCAGGTTTTCAACGACCGGGCAATAAGTCCTGATGTTCAGAAAAGCAAAACCGCCCGTCCGCATTCTTTCACGCGCATCGGCAAACGAGCTTGCTGGTTGAATACCAAGTTTTTCAAATACCGGCCCGTTGGGTGCATACCCGTCTGTCGCTCCATCTACGCCATGCATCAAAACGGATGTGCCGTTACCGGCGACCAACAAGGCAGAAAGGATAAACCAGGGTTGTTGTTTGTGTCTGTCAGCATACGATGGCCAGTCCAGATCCGGGGTGAAACCGGCTGACGGTTCGGCAAAAGTCTCCTGGGCTCCTTCTACCAGTCCGGCAATTTCGCAGGCCAACTCTGCCCGGTAGCGGAGGAGCAGCAAGAAGGCACCGACCTGCATCGGATGAGCATCGCCGGAAAAGATATATCGGGCGGCTATACGCGCCTCATGCTGTTCCAGAGGCCGCGACATGTTAGGCCCCTTCCCAATGATACGTAACAAATCAGCAAACGAGGTTTCAGTCATGGAGTTTGAGCACCTGATATTTATTCCCTGAAATGTAGATAACCTTATCTCCACGGAATTAAACCTTTTTCGGCCGGTCGAATGAAAAGAACCGGGATTATTACACAGCGATGGAATGGCGACCTCGACCGGTTGAAAGATATTGGTCAAACACGGCGCAGATGGAACGGACAAAGGGTCTGCCGGTTTCGGTGATGCGAATGCGACTGTCCTTTACATTGATGAGGTGGTCCGCAGCCATTTCTGAAAGGGCCGTCATTTCATCCTTGAAAACGGACATCCCGGTGTCGAACTCTGTTGAAATATCGGCCAGATCAATCTCCAGATCACACATCAGGCGCTCGATTATTGTGCGCCGCAGTCGATCATCAGCAGTTAGCCGGATTCCTTTCGCGACGGGGAATTCATTTTTTTCCAGACACTCACTATATTGCCCCATGGAGGAGACGTTCTGAACATACCCCTGTGTCAGATTGCCAATTGCAGACGACCCGAGACCCAGAAGTGTGGGCGCGCCATCTGTCGTATAACCCTGGAAATTCCGGTGCAATACCCCGCTTTTCATCGCGGTTGCCATCGGGTCATCGGGTCTGGCAAAATGATCGAGACCAATCTGGTAATACCCGAGGTGAATAAGCTGGTTTGCAGCAGCCAGCGCCTGGCGCATCCGATCGGGACCATCGGGGAGCGCCGCGTCATCGATCATTTTCTGATGTGATTTCATCCACGGTACATGCGCGTATCCGAAAATGGACAATCGGTCCGGACCAAGGGAATGAGACAGGTCTACGGTACGTCGTACATCATCAGTGGTCTGACCCGGCAGTCCGTACATCAGATCGAAACTGACAGAATTGATCTCTGCGTCTCGGAGCCATCCGACGACGGATCTGGTTTGTTCAAACGTCTGAACCCGATTGATTGCCTTTTGGATGTCTGGGTTGAAATCCTGGATGCCCAGGCTGGCACGATTGATGCCTGACCTGCGCAGCGCCGATACTTTCTCGGCGTCCAGCGTTCGTGGATCAATCTCAATGGCGATTTCTGCATTTTCAGCCAGCAAAAAGTGTGTTCGGATATGATCCATCAGCAGCGTCATATCATCAGAAGTCAGGATGGTGGGAGTGCCGCCGCCCCAATGGATATGTGAAACCACCTGTCGCCCATCAATGGCCCCGGCCAACAAATCGATTTCTCGAATCAGTAGTCTGGCATAGTCCGAAATCGGCTGATACCGGTTAACGATTTTCGTGTGACACCCGCAATACCAGCACATACGGGCGCAAAACGGGACGTGGAGATAGAGGGACAATTGGCTTCCATTCGGGATATCTGCCAGCCAGCGCCCGTAGTCAACCGCCGTTATTCCGTCATGGAAATGCGGAGCGGTTGGATAGCTGGTGTAGCGCGGAACGGCACCACCATATTTTTGCAGAAGATCATTTTTCATGGCGTGAATTTATGAGAACAAACGAACAGCGTCCTTGATTCAGATCAAATCGGATCAGTCTCGAAAAGAAGAGCCCGGTCCGTCGGGTGTCGGACCGGGCTAGCAACCGGAGAGGATGGGTGGTGCTGGAGGAACCACAACCGCCTCCGGAAGTAAACAGGGGGGTTAAAACTCCCTACCAAACCAGACGACAAATTATTTCAACAGGTATCCCGTCAGTAAATTCATCCTGATTGCGTTTCGATCGAACCACCTTGATATATGTCAACCAGGTGCGGTTTTTTGAATCGATTTTGGCGACGACCCGAAAATTATTGATTCAGATCAATGTCTGTTTTTAGGCAGGACTTATTATCGCATGATCGGGGGGAATGTCCGTAGAATGGCATGTATCCGGGGAAGCATACAGTCTCGGAAAATAGGAAAATGAATGTGAAGGTTTTGAAGTCGGTTCTCGCATATGTTGACGGCGGCAAAGGAAGTGAAAAAGTCATTGAAACCGCCGTCGCAATCGGGTTGGCGTTTTCCGCGTACGTAGAGGTTCTGCATGTGCAACGTCCGGCCGGCCCGGCGATGCCTTGTATAATTGATGGTGGCAGCCTGATCGCGGCGGCCGAAATCTATGATGTAATTACGAGGGAGGAAGCCGGACGCACGGAATATGCGATCAGTCTATTCAAAAAATATTGCGTCGATCCGGGTTTGAACGTTGTTGGTACAGATTGGGTCGAGAATGTTGGCGACCACAAAGCAGGATTTTCCTGGAACCTTGTTACCGGGCATGGAAGTCGGGAACTGGGGTATCGTGGTCGATTGTTTGATCTGACAATAATGGCCAGGGTGGAGGAACAGGAAGGAGGCGTGGATTCTTCGTTGCTGGAGGCAGCACTGTTTGATACCGGGCGTCTCGTCATGATCTCGTCCGATGAGGCGGTACGTCCGGCAGGTGCGCGAATTTCAGTGGCGTGGGACGGATCCAGGGAGGCCGCGCGCAGTGTTGGAATGTCAATGTCGTTTCTTCATTCGGCCGCAACCGTACGCGTGATTACGGTTGGAAACGCGGCAGATTGTGGCGGGGCTGATGAACTGGGGCGGTATCTATCCCGTCACGGCGTTCGCAACGAATGTGTGTCATTGCGGTCAAACGGTGACACCATTGCCAGAAATCTTATTGAGGATGCACGAAAATACGGGACCGGATTATTGGTGATGGGAGCTTATGGCCATCACGCATTGGGAGAATACCTGTTTGGCGGGGTTACCCGCGAAATCCTGCAGGCAGGTTCCCTGCCTCTATTGTTAGCGCATTGAAGGTCAGGTCATCCGCTTCGACAAATCGGCAAGATCGCTGTAGGTCAGGCGTTTACGTGCAAGCGGCAAGACAATCCGGTTTTCCCACTGGATATGGCGGCGTTGCGTTTCAATGAACGCCCGGGCGTTGATATGAAATCGGGCCGGAATTGATCCATGATGACCATGTGATATCCTTTCCAGATCCGTCACCAGAAAGTCAACAAGGTCTCGGTCCAGGCCGTGTTCATAGGACAGTTGGTTCAAGATCAGTTCTATGTCGTCTGAAAGACGGCAACGTTGTTTCAGGATGGGAAACAGAGCTGATTCTTCGTACTCCATGTGGCGGGCCAGGTCTTGTGTCAGGAATGTCAGCACTTCGGGTGCGGACCGGGCCATGTCTCGGGAATCGTCAGAAGTTGTGATCCGGTCAAAGATGGCCAGCAGTTGCAATTGCTGCGTATGTTCGAACTCGATCTGATCCAATGGACACGGTTCGTGGGATTTTTTCATTGGCATGGTTTCATGTCCTTCCTGGCGCGGTGTCAGACAGAAATTAAAATAAATTGCCTGACGGGCTATCATACGTGGCAGAATAAGGAGATTCCCAGGGCATGCCATTGATCCGGATCAAATCAGGTGGAATGTTTTACACCGGATTTGATTGTATTTGACCCGAAATACTGCGAAGTTTATTGCGGTGAGTGCAATCGAAGCTGGAATGTAAAGCTGGATGACCAACTCTGCTGGCAAATCGCAAAAATCTGATGTCGCCCAGTTGCGTACCGCGATTCCGCGTGCCAAACAGGGTGATTCCCCCTGTGCAGCCTGTCAGGTTCGCCACCTGGCCGTTTGTTCTGCGCTGGAAGACAGCGAATTAAACCTGTTGGACAAAATAGTCCGATTCGTCGAGCTGGAAGCAGGCGATTCTGTATTTGATGAAGGTGAACCGGCCCTGAATGTCTACAACCTGACAGCAGGTACAGTGAAACTGTACAAACTGCTGCCGGATGGGCGTCGTCAGGTTACCGGGTTTTTGTCGGCGGGCGATTTTCTTGGACTGGCGGCCAGCGACGACTATATTTTCAGTGCGGAATCCGTCACGCCGGCGTCGTTATGCAAGTTCTCCAGAGCAGACCTTGATCTCCTACTGGAACAAGCGCCCCAACTGGAACGCCGCCTGCTGGGAATGGCGCGTTACGAATTGGCGGAAGCTCAGGACCAGATGTTGTTGCTCGGTCGCAAGACGGCGAAAGAACGCATAGCATCATTCCTGTTGATGCTGTCGGATCGGGCTGTTTGCCGGGGGGAAGCGGATAATCCTGTATTGATCCCGATGAGCAGAAACGACATTGGCGACTATCTGGGACTTACAACAGAAACGGTTAGCCGGACCCTGACCCGATTACGCACGGGTGGCGTCATATCGCTTGAAACCGATCGCAAAATCACTCTTGTTGAACGCGAGACACTGCAGGATATTTCTGAAGGGTTCTGACGGTTTGACAGGACAAGCCGGGCTACCGTCGTAAAACCGTCAGTTCGGGTAGCGCCGCCGTTAAAAGGAATTTTGTCAATTGTCGTGCTATGGAAAATATCAGCGAATAGCAAGGCTGGAATAGACGCGGATGGAAATCCAGTCATGTCCCAAACAACAAGTTCATTTATCAGAGAAAAAAGGTAACGGCCCGTGATTTTAACGGACACCGGGGAGCGAACGGCCTTGTCTTGGTCATTGGTGCCGATTTAAAATAGGGGCAATCGGGAATTTCAATCGGTCAAGACCTCTCATTAAGATGCAGCACCTTGGCAAGGCAGGTCAGGCGAGCATGCTGCCAAAATGTGATCGCATCTAGAGCACTTCCGGCAATTTTTGAACCGCCGGAAGTTCTCTAACTCATTGATATACCCGCAAAGCCACGTTCGCGAATGAGCCTATTCGCTCCGGTTTTGCTCTAATTGACAGGTGGCAGGGCGTGCAGCAGGTTACCAATCAAACATGGCGACATATTGGAGTGGTTGCCAGCGTCGTCCTGTTCGGGGTTGCACTGGTTACACTTTATCATATTCTTGCCGACGTTCGGCTGAGCGACGTCGTCATTCGATTGACGGGAACGCCAGTCAAATCAATTTTCCTGACAGTCGCTTGCACGGTGGGCAGCTATTTTCTGTTGACCGGATATGACGTGTTGGCTTTGCGGCAGATTGGCAAGCCGATGCCATACAGAAAAGCGGCCCTGGCCTCCTTCACAAGCTATACTTTTAGTCACAATATCGGCCTTTCGCTACTGACCGGCGGTTCAATCCGCTACCGAATTTATTCGGCAGCAGGGCTGTCGACGGCGGAGATCGCGATGCTGACGGGGATATGTTCCATCATATTCGGTCTTGGCGTCAGCGTGTTACTCGGCCTGGCGATGATATTCGAACCGTTGACGATTGGTGCTATCGACAGATTGCCAGCGGATGCAAACAGCATAGTCGGAGTGATTTTGCTGGTGGGCGTCTTCTCATTTGTCTTGTGGACCGGCTGGCGTCGCCAGCCGCTGATCATTCGAGGATGGTCCTTACCTATTCCCCGACTGCCGATGACGCTTTCACAGGCTGTGTTGGGAACGGCCGAAATATGTCTGGCGGCTGCGGCACTTTATTTTGTCCTGCCTGTCGATGTAAATATCACATTTCCGGCGTTTGCCGGTGTTTTCGTTGCCGCCATGATGGTCGGGGTTGTCAGCCATTCACCTGGCGGGGTTGGAGTGTTCGAGGCAGTGGTTTTGTTGGCCTTGCCGGACGCCGACCACGGGGGGCTGTTGGGATCCTTGCTGCTTTACCGGCTTATATATTACTTTCTGCCGTTACTTGCCGCCGCCGCCATGTTGTCATGGCATGAATTCCATTTGCGGCGGGAGACTCTGGAACCGGCGCTGCAGGCAGTACGGGATATCGCTCACGCGGTGGTGCCGGCCGTTCTGGGCACTCTTGTCTTTATTGGTGGCGCAATTCTCATGTTGTCGGCTGCGACACCCGCCATAGGCGAGCGGATGACGGCTCTGTATCAGTTTTTGCCTCTGCCGTTTATTGAAGTATCGCATTTGTTGAGCAGTGTTCTTGGATTGTGGTTGATGTTGTTGGCCCGCGGACTTTTCCGACGACTGGACGACGCCTTTTTGCTGACCGTTGGCGTCTTGTGTGCGGGCATTCTGTTTTCCATCCTCAAGGGCATCGATTATGAGGAAGCATTGGCGCTCGGCCTGACGCTGTTGATGCTAGTGTCAACGCGTCGGGCGTTTTACCGCAAGGCGGCTCTGCGTAAAATCCTGCTTTCCGACGCCTGGATCGCGACCGTCGCAATTGTGATTCTCGGGTCAATCTGGTTGGGGTTATTTGCCTTCAAGCATGTCGAATACTCGACCGGATTGTGGTGGCAATTCGCTTATCACGGTGATGCGCAGCGATTTCTGCGTGCCAGCATAACCGTTAGCGGCGTTGCTGTCGGCCTGTTGCTCTTAGCCGTTCTACGACCAACCCGCCCACCGGCAGTCGGTTTGAACGCCGCTCTGCAACAGTCTGTCCGGCAGATCGTTGTGTCATCGCCTCGAACGGAGGCTAATCTCGCTCTTGCCGGTGATAAAAGGTTTTGTGTTTCGGAGAGTGGGGACGCGTTTATCATGTACCAGGTTCAGGGACGAAGCTGGATCGCCATGAGCGAACCCTTCGGTCAAACCGCATCCGCACCTGAATTGTTATGGCAGTTTCGGGAGTTGTGTGATCAGTTTGGCGGGACACCTGTATTCTATCAGGTGAATACTGACAGCATTCCATTATTTCTCGATCTCGGCCTGTCGATTCTGAAGATCGGAGAGGAAGCCCGCGTTGATCTTGCTGAATTTTCCCTGCAGGGACATGCAAGCAAGGAACTACGGTATATCGACCGTCGTGTATCCAAGGAAGGGGCGATATTCGACATTATTCCAGCCGCCGAAGTCGCACACCTGATGCCGGAACTACGGGCCATATCGGACGAATGGCTGAGGGAAAAATCAACGCAGGAAAAACGCTTTTCGGTTGGCGGTTTTTCCGATGAATACATGGAGAATTTTGATTGCGCTGTCGTCAGGGAGCACGGGCGGATAGTTGCATTTGCCAATATCTGGCAAGCCCCGGCGGGAGGGGAAATGTCAGTAGACCTTATGAGATATGTGAAAGATGCCCCCTACGGGATCATGGATTTTTTGTTCATCAGGTTGATGATATGGGGGAAAGAAAACAAATTCAGCTGGTTCAATTTGGGAATGGCTCCGCTGTCCGGCCTCGAAACTCATCCTCTCGGGCCGACCTGGGCGCGGGCGGGTGCCTTTATCTTCCGGAACGGTGAACATTTTTATAATTTTGAGGGCCTACGGGCCTATAAGGAAAAATTCCACCCGATCTGGGTGCCGAAATACATCGCGTCGCGAGGCGGCATGGCACTTCCGCGAATCCTGCTGGATATTGCGACGCTGATTTCTGGCGGGACCCGGGAGATATTTCCGAAATAAATTTGTATATTCGCGGGCATGTCGAAAGTGACTTTTTGATCGATTGACAGTGTGATCTGATGTTCCTTTCGGCAGATTGCGGAAATTGGATGAAGGCAACTGTGATGTCACCGCCGACGATGCGAAATTTGACTTTTACCGGAGTGTCCCGATGCCGCTATGATATGCGGCGCGTACCTTCAATCTTGAAGTGGGAAATGGGGAAAGATATTGGAAAGAGGCGGGTGGTCAGGAATTCGGGGAAAATTTACGGATGAAGTGCTGGAAGTCATTGATGAGTTCGGAGAAGCAATTGCTATCTACGACAGCAAGGACCGGCTCGTGTTTTTTAACCAGGCATTTCTTACAATAAACCCCAACGCACAGGAGTTTGTTGATGAGGGCAAGACCTACGAAGACGGGCTTCGTATCAATGTAGGTCTTGGAAAGGTTATTGAGGCGCATGGGCGAGAAGAAGAATTCATTCAACAGCGTGTCAGAGAACATCAAAACCCGAAACGCGGCGTAACGGTCCGGGATTACACCGATGGTCGCCGGTTATTGATCAAGGAGGCGAGAACCAGAAACGGCGGCATAGTTTTGACGATCAGCGAAGCCACAGATCTCAGAGAGGCGGAAGAAGCACTCTTGCGGAGCGAGGCGGCGTTGCTTGAATCGAGCAATCGGGCCGAGGCAGCGAACCGGGCCAAGTCCGCTTTTCTGGCCAACATGAGCCACGAATTGCGCACGCCGCTTAATTCGATCATCGGTTTTTCGCAAATCTGGATGCAGCAAATGTTCGGGCCAGTAGACAATACGAAATACCTCGAATACGCAGGTGATATCAATTACGCTGGTCGGCATCTGCTGGATATTATCTCAGATATTCTCGATATTTCGAAACTGGAAGCCGGCAAACTGACGCCGGAATTCTCACGTGTGAGCCTGGATATGGCGATCGAGTCATGTATGAATATGCTTCGACAGCGCGCTGATTCAAGCGGAATTGAATTGTTCTACGACAGGGCCATAAGTCAGGATTTTGTGCACGCTGACGATCGAATGCTAAAACAGGTAATTATCAACATTGTCGGAAATGCTCTGAAATTCACGCCAACAGGCGGCCGGGTGTCCATTTCCGTCGCGCGGCCTGATAGCGGTAGCAGAATTATCGAAGTTTCCGATACGGGTATTGGAATTCCACCGGAGTCAATTCCGTTGGTTCTGGTACCATTTGGGCAGGTGCGGGACGGCGCGCATATCTCTCATGAGGGCACAGGGTTGGGTTTACCACTTTCCAACCGCCTTATGGAATTGCAGGGGGGACGACTGGACATCACCAGTGAACCGGGATGCGGGACGACCGTCGCCCTGACGTTTCCATCCGCATCATGACTGCCGGGGTTGCGCGTTGCATTATTTGAGACGGTTCAGTCAGTATATTTTCGAAAATCAGGAGGCCTTTTTTCAGCCCGCGCGCGACCACCTTCTTTCGATTCTTCGGTGCCGTAAAATAGCCTGAGTGTTTCAAAGCCAAGACCTCCAATGGCGCGAATGGATTCCGTATCAATATTGAGAGATTTTTTGGCGATGGCGAGCGCAGTCGGGCTGCGTTCAGAAATTTCATTGCACCATTCATCAACGACGCGATCAAGATCTGCGTCAGCGACGACCTCATTTACAAGGCCCATTTCTTTCGCTTCCAGCGCTGAATAGCGCCGGCACAGAAACCACATTTCGCGGGCTTTCTTTTCGCCGACAACGCGAGCCAGATAGGCCGTTCCCCATCCTGGGTCAACAGAACCCATTTTTGGTCCGACCTGACCAAAAATGGCGGCATCAGATGCCAGGGTCAAATCACAGATTGCGGCCAGAACGTTGCCTCCTCCGATTGCATACCCCCGCACCTTTGCGATGACCGGTTTGGGGACATCCCTGATCAGACTCTGCATGTCCTCCACAGGCAACCCGATCGTGCCCCGTCCATCATATCCGTCATCTCCGTGTACGGATTGATCACCCCCGGTGCAAAAAGCCCGGTCGCCGGCGCCGGTGATGACAATGACTCCGACCGTGCGGTCCCAACCGGAACGCTGAAGGGCATGGATAACCTCGTCACAGGTACGAGCTCGAAAAGCATTCATCACATCGGGCCGGTTGAGGGTGATGGTGACGGTCGTCCCTGTCTGGTCAAACAAGATATCCTGGTAGTCCATTTTCAATCCATTCAGAATGTTTCAGCCGTGCATTGTCAGGCCGCCAGAAATACTGACGGTTTGTCCCGTCATGTAAGCGGCGTCGTCACTCAGCATGAAGCTGACCATGCCCGGATAATCGTCAGGCTTGGCCAGCCTTTTCAGTGGTATGGCACGTCGCAATGCGTCGACCAGTGTGCCATCGGGATCAAGGTTTGCAAGTAAAGGTGTTTCGGTCGGGCCGGGGCAGAGGCAGTTCACTGTCACGCCGGATCCTGCCAGTTCGCGTGCCAGCGTTTTTGCCAGCGCAATGACACCGCCCTTGCAGGCGGAATAGATTGATTCACCGGATGATCCTACGCGACCGGCATCAGATGCAATAAATACGACCCGCCCTATCTTTCGCGCGGCCATGCCGGTCGCAACAGCATGCGTAACATTGATCGGCCCCCTGAGATTGATATCGATGACTTTTTCCCAATCATCGGGCGAACTGTCCAGAAATCGGATTGCCCGGTCCCAGCCGGCATTATTGACCAGTCCGAAAATCGGACCTGCGGTACGTTCAACCGTTTGAATTCCATCGGCAATTTGGGAGCGGTCGGTGATATCAACGTGAACGGCATCAGCAACAAAACCATCTTTCCGAATGTCGGAAGCAACCCGCTCAGCTGATTCAATATTCACATCAAATATCGAAACCCGGCATCCGTCGATCGCGAGCCGATGGCTAATAGCTGCACCGATCCCACTGCCGCCGCCGGTTACCAAAACATGTTTTCCGCTTAAACCGCGCACAAACTACCCTTTTTTCTGCCAGCGACCATCGGACACCTGTTGAAAATAGCTCAATGTATGTCCGGCGCCTTTGTAGGCTCGGTAACGCTCACGGGCGTTTGCCACGACTGCCGGACTGTTGCCATCAAATATTTCGAAACACCGTTCGAATTCATTGAAAGTTTCGGTATGAGCACCATCCGTGAGAAAGAGAAAATCCGCGTTGTTGAGATTTTCATCGGATGTCGACAGCCAGATGGGTTGCCGGTCAGGATTTCCATCCACTCTGGAACCGTGCGGTAACCATGAATCCGGGTGATAGGACCATAGATGGTCGTTCAAGGCTTCAACGCGTTGCACCGATCCAGCCATGACCAAAGCCTTTTTGCCGATTGCCATGGTTTTTTCCAGCAGCGCGGGAAGCGCCAGCTCCAGCGAAACCCGTTCAAGATGGTAAAATGATATTTCTGTCATTTCCGACTCTCGCTCGCGTATCTGAACAAACTTAGCCTGTATTTCCGGGGTCGTCATCCGCTGAAGGTGTCGCTGCGTCCTGGCCATGCCTAAACTTGCGATAGATGCGGCCACCAAACTGGTACAGAATAAACAAAACAACGGCGCCACCGATGGCACCCAGAATTTTGTATTCGATGGCCTTGAGGTCACCCAGAAAGGTTTGCGCAACCTGCCCGAATAAGAAGCCAAGAGCCGTGACTGCGGCCGCCCAAATGGCCGCAGCAATCGCATTCAAAACCAGAAACTCGCTGGCCGGAACCTTGGACAGGCCAACCGCGACGGGACTGATTGTGCGAATTCCGTAGATGAACCGGAAGGTCAGGATGAATTTTTTTGGATGATCAGTAATCGCCGACAGCACCTTGTCAAATACCGGACGCTTGGTGATACGGGTGACGTAGCGATGTCGGGAGTGCCGACGTCCGATATAAAACCATAATTGATCGCCGAAGAAAGACCCGCCGAATGCGCTGAAAGCAACCGCATACGGATTGAGGATGGACTGATGCGCCAGAAACCCGGCAATCACGACGATTGTTTCTCCCTCCAGAAATGTGCCAACGAATACTGCGACAATACCATAGGAGGTGACCAGTTGTTCCAGTGTTCCCATAATTCAGTCAGGTCCTCTCGTCGGTGTCAGAATGACAAAAAAACCAGGATCTGGGTGTCATTTCAAAAAAAGCTTTCGGTGTCGGAGATGCCATATCGTACCCATGCGCGGGCCAGCCCGATCCGACATCTTTCACGCACATTCCACTGGAACCACGCTGGCGAAGCAATGTTTTCGATAGGCCGCTCTGACGATGGAACATTATTCGTCGTATGTTCGACTGCCGCGTGCCCGGTGCCAGGTCCGAAACAGATGGCGTTTGAATTCCGGGTTTTCATGGTCGGTGAAAGTCGAGCGATAGTGCCCCAGCTCATTGTTGTTCAGATATTGCATATGGCCGCGCTTGATGGGGGCCTCAACCCACAGGTCCGGTTCGTTGGATACAAGGTCCATAGCATCCAGCGCTGCAATCAAGTCACCGTCCATCGTTTCGCCTGCGACCGCATATCCTTTCCGAACGAGGGATGTATTTGCGCGGGCCGCGAGCTTGTCGTCTCGCCAGGAAAAGAACGGTGCCCAGGTGTTCAGGGGGGCGTTGACCGCATGTTCCGCCTGACGATCAAACAACATGGGTTGATACAGTCTCTGCAATTCGGCCGGATATCGTTCGAGCATTCGATTGTGAACACTATATAGACTGCAAAACCGGCTTATACCCCCTTCGACAGCGGGGTGTCGGCACAGCAGACCGACATAGTCCGGAACAGAAACGCCAAATGCATTGTCGGTATGAAAGACCAGTTCGACATTGGTATATGATCCCCGAACGCCGTGATCCTGATACGACTGGTGTGTATCCGTGACATCATAAATCATCGTGCCATCCCATTTCTGAGCGACGGTTCGTCCAATCAATTGCCCCAATATCCAGTAGCAGGCAACCATATCATCGAGGTCATAATCATCCATGGGAAGACCTTCAATGACGCAAAAGCCACAACCATCATCAAGAATTTTGCGAGCGCTGACAAAGGTGCTTTGCAGGGCAGGAATGGAGAATACGTCAGGCGTGCGCAGTAATAGGGGTAGCGGGTTGGCCCGGAGGTACTGCACCATCATGCCGATTTCATTCAAGGCATCGGAGCCAAGAGAGATGGTCCAGTCTGACGGGCCGATTTCGGGTGTGAGCCATGTACGGCTGTTACTGACGGCATGTTCAAAAACCGGAGTCGTTTCCGCAGCACTCATATCAACAAATGTCATCATGCATCCTCGTGGGCGATAAATTTTACCTGTATGAAGTCAGTGGGGCCAGAATGGGATAAAACAGATACCCTGCCAAGTGTCAGAATGGGTTATTTCGGCATGAAATGAAATTTGTAACCTTGAGATCCATGATAATGGTGTTATCCTGATTGAGTATTTCAACCAGAGCGTTGACAATCCCCCTGTCCGGCTTGCTGGATGACCGTCGTGTATGCGTTATGGTGACCCTGACCAGCAGACTATCTCCCGATCGTGCGGGGATAAGCCAACGCAGGTTGGCAATGCCAGGTGACCCGAGACTTGATGCATCGGACAGATAATAGGTCGCCAGCAGTCGCATCATTTTTGATGCGGTATACCATCCGCTGGCGATCAGTCCACCGTACATGCCGTCTTTCGCCTTTTCCGGATCTGTATGAATGACCTGCGGATCATATCGGCTCGCGAATTCCAGCATTTCTACCCGGTCCACCGTTGCAGGTCCGAAGGTATGGACAGCGCCGGTAACGTAATCTTCAAAATATCGTTCGGCACCTGCCACTGTAAATAGCCCGTTTTCAGACATTTGACTTGTTCCTGTTCGACGCGATTGATTGTCGGGGGCTGCGGAAGACAGCGGTTTGATTTTCAGGCCACAATCGGGTGTTTGTAAAGATAATGAGTCGAGAGCGACCTCACAGGGCGAGGCAGGCCTGACCACGACGATGATTATAAGACGTAGGCTTGAATTCCCGTCAATGTGGGACAAGTTTGTTAATAGAGGTGGACTGAACCCAATCAGGTCAGCGCCACAACATCCAAATTCGATGGAGCCTGACGGTGGCAGATGAACTTTACGAAGTGCTCGGCATTGGCAAGGACGCGAGCCCCGCGGTCGTGCGGAATGCCTATCGGGCGCTTGCCAAGAAATATCATCCGGATTTGAATCCGGGTGACAAGGCGGCGGAAGAGACGTTCAAGAAAATTCAGGCAGCAAACGATATTTTGTCTGATTGTGAAAAACGTCGCCAATACGACGCAGGTGAAATCGACGGGGACGGGCGGGAGACCCGTCGTCAATTTTATCGGGAATATGCGGGAAACGATCAATCGGGTCCATATGCGTCGTCTGCGGGTTTTGACGATCTTGGTGATATATTTTCCAACCTGTTTCGAAATCAGCGTCAAGGACAGGGAAACGTAAATGTGAAAATGCAGGGTGGTGATATTCGATACCACCTTGATATTTCATTTCTGGATGCAGTGATGGGGGCCAAACGCCGGGTAGCCATGCCGGATGGAAAATCCCTTGATATCACGATACCTGGCGGCCATCGCGATGGTCAGATATTGCGTTTGAGAGGCAAGGGAATGCCTGGTATTGGAGGTGGCCTTGCCGGTGATGCGTACGTCGAGATCGCTGTTCAACAACATCCGTATTTTCGGCGTCAAGATGGTAACATTCTGATAAAATTACCAGTTGCTCTCCATGAGGCTGTTTTGGGAGGCAAGGTGCCCGTGCCAACCGTTCACGGGCAGGTTACGATGATGATTCCCGCCGGGACGAATTCCGGAGATATTCTCAGGCTCAAAAACAAGGGCGTCCCGGGAGGGGGAGATCAACTTGTGACTGTTGACATTGTATTGCCGAAAAAAATCGACGGCGATCTCAAGACGTTTCTGGAAAAGTGGTCTCAAACTCACGCTTATGATCCGCGTGTCGGAATGGGAGTGTGAGGAAATGATAGGTGAAAACGAACTGCTCGGAAAATTCGTTGAATTGCGGCATGAGACACTTGAAATCTGGATATCCCGGGGTTGGGTTGCACCCGCCAGAAGCAGAAACGGATTCCGGTATCGCGAGATTGATGTCGCCAGAGTCGGCCTTATTTATGAGTTTACAGTCGAGCTTGACCTGGCAGAAGAAACAATTGACGTCGTTTTACCCCTGATTGATCAAATTCACGGGTTGCGCAATCAACTGCATCGACTTGCCACCGCCATTGATACACAACCCGCCGCTGTTCGTCAGAAAATCGTCCAGACGCTGGAGAAAACGGCCAGATAATTCCGCCCGGAATGTTTCCCCGGTCACGTGCGTATCCATTAACCGCCAGGTTCTATTTTCCTGGATAAGACGTAATCCGGTATGTGCGGGCCAGAGCGGCTGGATGATAGATTTCGCTTACTGCTGTTCAAAATTCGCGTATAATGGTACTCGGTGTGGGTATTCTGTTTCAGTCTCGCTGCACGCATTGTTTTCATATTGAAATCTGGAGATATCCATGGCGGGGCGCGTTCTCGGAAGTCTTGCGATCCTGGCTGTTGCAGCCGGTGTTGTATTTGCCGTTCCATCGTGGCGCGAGACGGCGTCAAGCTGGCTGCCGCCGGCAATCGCCGGAAAAACTTCCGGACCGGTCGATAGAGACAAACGAAAAGTGCGCGCCGTCCCGGTCAAGATCGCGGCGGCCACTCGGAAGATTGTCGCAACGTATCTGGAAGGCGTCGGGACGGTCAAGGCGCGCTCAACAGTAGCCATAAAATCGCGGATCGAAGGACAGATTACAGCAGCGTTGGTGCATGAAGGGCAAACGGTTCGTAAGGGGGACATCCTGTTCAAGCTTGACGCCCGCCCGCTACAGGCGCGGCTGAAGGAAGTGCAGGCGAACCTCGCACGGTCTAATGCAAGCCATACCAAAGCTGTTTCCGATGTAAAGCGACTGTCAAATCTGTCAGCTAAGGGGTATTCACCGCAAACGTCGGTTGATGACGCCAAAACACAGGTCGACACATTGGCGGCGTCAGCTCGAGCTGCTGCCGCAGAAGTCGAAATCGCTCAGCTCAATCTGGAATATGCAACCATACAGTCGCCAATTGATGGCCGGGTCGGGCGCATTCTGATGACGCCGGGCAATATTGTCAAACCGAACGACACGCAACCGCTCCTGATCATTACTGAAACCAAACCTGTCTACGTATCATTTGGCGTGCCTGAACAATACATCGATACACTTCGGGAACGTATGGCCGAAACCACGCTTCTGGTTGAGGTGTCAACTCAGTCGAGCCATGGAATTGCGGCAACAGGGCGTCTTTTTTTCATCAATAACCAGATCGATACGGCAACCGGAACAATCGAACTTCTGGCATTGTTTGACAATCAGGACGAACGCCTGGTACCGGGGCAGTTTATTCGCGCCCGCGTGCGGCTCACAACGCTGGAAAATGCGGTTGTTGTTCACCGCCGGACGGTTCAGATCAACCAGAACGGCAATTACGTCTGGGTGGTTTTGCCGGGGGATACCGTCGAACTGCGGGCCGTTGAAACAGGTCCGGACAGTGGTGAGGATGTCGTCATCAGCACAGGATTGCAGGTCGACGAAAACGTGGTGACAGATGGGCAGTTGAGATTATTTGTCGGTGCAAAGGTCGCCGTCATTGATGATGCCGTCGCCGCCGGGGGCGGCAAACCCAAACCGTCCAGAGAGAAATCTGCTGCCGGAGGCAAACCGTGAATCTGCCAGAGCTTTGCATCAGACGGCCCGTCATGACCACGCTGGTCATGATGGCCGTTGTCGTGTTCGGGATCGTTGCGCACGGCTTTCTGCCCATAGCGGAATTGCCGAACGTTGATTTTCCAACAATCGAGGTTTCTGCGTCGCTGCCCGGGGCCAGTCCGGAAACAGTTGCTGCGTCGGTTGCTACACCACTGGAAAATCAGTTTTCGCAGATCGCCGGCATCCGGAAAATGACATCCGTCAGTTCGCTCGGGTCGACCCGTGTGACACTCGAGTTCGAACTGGATCGCAATATCGATGCTGCCGCTCTTGACGTTCAGACAGCCATTTCAGTTGCGCAGCGGTCCTTGCCGGATGACATGCCCGATACGCCGTCCCTGCGGAAGAGAAATCCGGCGAATTTTGCAATATTCTATCTTCGCCTGAGCTCCCCGTCGCTGCCCGTCTCGACGATCAACAGTTATGCGGAAACCGTCCTGCAGCAGGAAGTTTCGACGATTGACGGGGTGGCGCAGGTTCAATTTTGGGGGCGCCAGCGTTATGCAGTCCGCATCCAGATTAATCCCGGTGCGCTGGCAATCCGAAATCTCAGCCTTGTCGAAGTTGAACGGGCGGTCAAGGCCGGCAATACAAATTTGCCGACTGGCACAATCAGCGGGGCCGATCAGGAAGCATCGATCAAGACGACCGGGGCACTGCACGGCGCAAGCGCCTACAACCGCCTCGTCATTGCCTATCGGAATGGCGCACCGGTCCGCATTCAGGATATCGGTCGGGCAATTGATGATGTGGACGTGCGTGAATCGTCCAGTTTTTTCGGTAACGAGCAGGGAATGATGATGGCGGTTTACCGTCAACCCGGGTCAAACACCGTTAAAATTGTCGATGATATAAAAAAGGCTTTGCCGCGTCTGCGTCAGCAAATTCCCGCCGCCATCAAGCTGGACGTCATGTACGACCGGTCGCTCGGTATTCGCCAATCCATCGCGGACGTACAGTTTACGCTTGTTCTGGCAGCCGGTCTGGTCGTTCTGGTGATATTTCTGTTTTTACGTAACCTGACGGCGACTTTAATCGCATCCGTGGCGCTTCCGATATCTGTGATCGGTACATTCAGCGCCATGTACCTGTTCGGTTTCAGTCTGAATAACCTGTCCCTTATGGCCCTGACGTTATCGGTCGGATTTGTCGTGGATGATGCCATTGTTATGCTGGAAAATATTGTCCGCCATCGAGAGAAAGGCATGTCTGCAAGGCAGGCGGCGTTGGCCGGCTCACGGGAAATCAGGTTCACCATTATTTCAATGACCATTTCATTGGTAACCGTATTTATACCGATAATTTTTATGGGCGGAATGGTCGGGCGGTTATTGAACGAGTTTGCATTGACGATCGTCGCTGCCGTTCTGGTGTCCGGGGTCGTCTCACTGACACTGACTCCCATGATGTGTTCGCGCCTGATCCGGTCCGGCGAAGAACAGCAGCATGGGCGGGTCTACCGGCTGAGCGAAAGTGCCTTCAATCGGATGTTGCAGGTTTATGCAACCGGTCTCCGCTGGTGCCTCAGACACCGCTTCATCGTATTGATGTCTTTCGCAGCGACTATTTTCGCGACGGTATATCTGTACGATGTCATTCAAAAGGACTTTTTGCCAGCCGAGGATACGGGGCGCCTGATTGCCCGTACGCAGGCCGGAGACGAAGCTTCCTATGACGCGTTGCTGGTCTATCAGCAGCAGGTTGCGCAATTGGCGCTGGCCGATCCGAATGTTGCAGAAGTTTTGGCACGGGCAGGAGGGTCCGGCGGGACGAGAACCAATAATGAAGGTTTTCTGCTGATGCGCATCAAGGAACGCGGTGCACGCCCGGAAAAGGATATAAACAAGATCGTACAAACCCTGCGACGGACGCTTAACACTGTCCCGGGTATCAAAGTGTTTGTCTTGAACCCGCCGTCCATTCGTGTCGGCGGGCGTGCCAGCAACGCTGATTACCAGTACACCATGCAGGATCTCGATCTGGAGACGCTGTACAAGTGGGTCGACATCATGGTCGACGGAATACGCCAGTTGCCTGGATTTCAGGACGTCACCAGTGATTTGAAGGTGACCAGTCCATCTGTGATGGTCACCATCGACAGGGATCGGGCCGCTGCTCTCGGGGTCCAGGCACAAGCCATTGAAGTCGTGCTGGCGGCCGCTTTCGGGTCCCGCAAAATTTCAACGATCTATACGTCATCCAGTCAGTTTCCGGTGATACTGGAAGTGCATCCTGACTATCGACAACGTGTCAGTGACTTGTCCCGGCTTTTTGTTCCCTCAACGTCCGGAGAGCAAATTCGTCTGGATGCAGTGACAAAGGTCAGCACCGGAGTCGCGCCACTGTCCATCAGTCATCAGGGCCAATTACCGGCGGTTACGTTGTCGTTCAACCTGTCGCCGGAGATTACGCTCGGCACGGCGATCGATCGGGTCAGAGCGCTGGAGGACCGACTCGGAATGCCAGGGTCGATTGCCACCCGCTTTGGCGGCACAGCAGAGGCCTTCGAATCATCCCTCAAGAATATGGGTCTGCTGTTGTTCATGGCGGTACTGGTTGTCTATCTGGTGCTTGGCATCCTTTACGAGAGTTTCATTCATCCGCTGACGATCCTGTCGGGCCTTCCGGCGGCCGGGTTGGGGGCACTACTTGCGCTGATTGTCTTTGACCTGCCCCTGACATTGTATGCGTTTGTCGGCATCATCATGTTGGTGGGAATTGTCAAAAAGAACGCCATTATGATGATCGACTTCGCGCTGCAGGCTCAGCGCCTGGAAGGAAAGGATTCTGAAACGGCAATTTATGAAGCCTGCCTTCTCCGATTCCGGCCGATTATGATGACGACCTTTGCCGCGCTGGCTGGCGCCCTGCCAATAGCTTTGGGGCACGGCGCCGGTGCCGAGGCGCGTGCACCGCTGGGAATCACAGTCGTGGGCGGGCTTGCCGTGTCACAGATTATCACCTTGTTCCTCACGCCCGTCATCTATTTGTATCTGGAAAAATTGCAGCAAAGGTGGGGCAAGAAACCTGATGTTTTGCACGACATCGAAAGTGATCCGGAATTCGCCACGAACAATCAGGACATGACAACTGTTTGACGGCGACTGTCGTGTCGTACTGCTGTGTAAACTTGCCCGCTCCGGATTCTATACCATCACCATTTCCGGCCGTGCACGCCGACTGAGAAGTTCGCAGCCGGTTTCGGTAATGACCAGGTTTTCTTCATGTACCATCATCTTGCCGGGCGCGAATTCCATTCCGGGTTCAACTGTCATGACCATGCCGGGCAGGAGGGAGGTTGGGTCGTCGGGCCGATTGGAAGGACCTTCCGTCAATTGCATTCCAAGGCCGTGGCCCATTCGCCCAATGCTGGTATTGCGAGCACCGCCGGCAATGAGCACTTCTGTCATCGCCTGCCACAGATCGGCTGTCGTCACGCCGGGACCGGCAATATCGATGGCGGCGTCGGTTGCCCGGTAAACGACGTCGTAGGCTCGTCGGGCGGCATCGCTGGGTGGACCAAAGCTGAAATTTCGATCAAAATCGCAAAAGTATCCGTCGAATGTCGCGCCGGTATCGATAATCAGAATGTCACCGGGGTCAAGGAGCCGGTCGGTTGGCGCCATGATAATATCCCGGTATCCACCCGGTCCTGAGACACCGATCATATAAGGGACACCGTCGGCACCGCGAGACAGCAAATCCAGGCACATCTTCTGACAGGCGTCGCGTTCCGTATCTCCGGGTTTCAGCTTTCCGGGCAGTGAATCAAACGAATCTGAGGTGATTTGACAAATATATCTGATCTTGCTGATCTCGGCGGCAGATTTGATTGACCTGAGATAGCCCAATGGCACCGACCCGTCGACAACTTCGACGCCGCGCAGCATTTGTCTGAGACGATCAAAATCAACAAGCGGCATGCGTAGAACCATGCCCGGGCCCAGTTCGGCACCGACCTTTCGGTTGTTGCACGCCACTTCCGACAATGCCGATGCCAGCAGAGAGACACCGTCATCTTCCGGGCGGGGGGCTGGCCAGGTGCGAATATCACGAACCCATGTGGTGGACATACCTCGCGCTCCGATTTCAGGGATAACAGCGATCAGTGGTTTGTCCCGTGGAACGATCAGAAACCACGGACGGGTCGGTGAATGCCAGAACGGGCTGTCGAAGCCGGTAAAATATCGGATGTGGAACTCACTGGTGAGCCAGAAAGCATCAAGGCCCGCCAAGTGCATCTGCTCTGATGCGCGTGCATGGCGGGCCTTGTATTCTTCCCTATCAAATCCGCGAACGGGTTTGTTTGGCATCTGTCAGGTCATTTCACCTCGTAATGCCTGGCGACCAGTTGATCAAGTAGCCGGACGCCAAACGCGGTACCGCCCTTGGGAACTACGGGCGAAGGCGTGGTTGACCAGGTGACACCGGCGATATCAAGGTGGGCCCAGGGCGTTTTGCCAACAAACCGCTGCAGGAACTGGGCGGCGGTAATGGAGCCGGCACCACGCCCACCAGATATGTTTTTCATATCAGCCGCATCGCAGTCGAGCAATTTGTCGTAAGCGCTGTCGAGAGGCAAACGCCACAGTTTTTCACCAACCTCTTTCCCGCATTCCAGCAAATTCCCGGCCAGCACGTCGTCATTGGAGAACAGACCTGCATGTTCATTGCCCAGTGAGATAATAACTGCGCCGGTCAGGGTCGCCAGATTGACCATGAATTTAGGTTTGAACCGGTCGTTGGTATAGTGCAGTGCGTCTGCCAGAACCAGACGACCTTCAGCATCGGTATTGAGGACCTCAATGGTCTGACCAGACATTGAAGTCACAATATCTCCCGGGCGCTGGGCGTTGCCATCGGGCATGTTTTCAACCAGGCCGACCACGCCGACCACATTGGCTTTGGCCTTACGTCCGGCGAGGGCTTTCATCAGTCCAATCACCACACCGGCACCGCCCATGTCCCACTTCATGTCCTCCATTCCGGCGGACGGCTTGATTGAAATCCCGCCTGTGTCGAAGGTAACGCCCTTGCCGACAAAGGCGATGGGTTGATTTTTCCCGGCCGCCCCATTCCACTGCATGACGACCATCCGCGATTCGCGCGCAGATCCCTGTCCGACACCCAACAACGCGCCCATTCCCAGCTTCTTCATCTGGGTTTCCGTAAGAATTTCGACCTTGACGCCCAGAGCCGTGAGCTCCTTGGCCCGCTTGGCCAGCGTTTCCGGGTACAGAATATTTGCCGGTTCGGAAACCAGATCGCGGGTTAGAAATACACCGTCTGCTATTTTTTCATGACGGGCAAAGACGGACCTGGCCTTGGCAGACCCGGCACACTGAAGCTTGAAGGTCTTTAAACCGGGTTTGGCATCCGCCTTCTCCATTGTCCGGTACTTGTCAAACCGATAGGAGCGAAGTTTGGCCCCGAATGCCATTTCACTCGCCATATCTGAAGGTGACAATGCGATATCATCGATAACGTCAATACAGACCACGACCGCGGATGATCCTGAACAGGCCACATCTGCATAAATTTTGCCACCCGTGTTTTGCGCGGATTTGGCGTCAACGTCAGCGGGTTTGCCAAGTCCGACAACAAGGATTTGATCAAGCTTGCTTCCGCCGGGTGCCAGAATGGAGAGACTTTGCTGACTGTCTCCTTTAAACCGGCTGGCTTTCATTGCCCGGCTGATTGCCCCGTCCGTCTTTTTGTCGAATGCCTGGGCGCTGGCGGAAAGCTTGCGACCTTCCAGCGCGAAAACAACAACGATCCCTGAAGTCACATCGCCGGGATTTGCAAAAGTAATTTTCATGAATGTCTCCCTGGTTTCCCGATCATATCATCGAGCAAAAAATATGCACTGCGTTTACACGATTCCAGCGCCGGTCGCAATTGGTCAGGTGCTGGACGTTGACAGCTCTTCCGTCATTTTGGCCAATGTCACGTTTCGCTCGGGTTGGCGGCTAAGTAACCAGACGAGTCCGCCCGGCAACGATATGGCCAGTCCGGCAAGTCCAAGCAATAGAGACAATGCCAGCGCACCTTCACTGGGAACACCGATCAGAGAAAATGCGACCATCATTGCGCTTTCGCGGACACCCCATCCGCCGACCGACAAGGGAATGGTTGTCGCCAGCAGGACCGGCGGGACCAGAATAAGACAATTGAGAAAGGTGACCTGTAAATCAAGGCCAAGTGCCATCAGGTATACCACAAAAGAAAGATTGACGTGTGTCAGCAACCCGAGCGGCATAACGGTAACAAAATGGCGTAAGTTGAGGAAAACGCGGCGGGAATCGTGCGCCAGAAATCCAGCGCCCCTTATTATTTTCCATTTTTGCAGGGTGCCGGGCAGGCGATCGAGTGACATGATAAAAACACCGCCGGCGACAGTGGCGACGGAAATCAGAATGGCTGTCGTATGAATCAGGCCGGCAGTTTCAAAATGTGCCAGAGGCGTAAAAAAAGGTTGAGACAAATCGACCAGCAAAACCAGCGCGACGACTGCGACAATCCGCTCCAACAGGACACCGTTGATCGCACCGCGCAGTGGAATGCCTGACCGGAATGCCAGGTAAACCCGTACTGCGTCACCGCCGGTTCCGCCCGGAAGGGCCTGACTGAAAAACATGCCAATATAGAAAAGGCGGATGGATGTGAAAAATGTAAGAGGGGTCTCAATCGCGACCGCAACGGCGTACCAGCGCAATCCGCCAATACCGGCCTGAACGGCCAGCCCGGCCATGGCAAAAGCAAATAGCCGATGGTCGACCCGTCCCAATCTTGCCATCGCAGTCTGCAGGTCGATGCCATCAAAGGCATACCATAGCAGTCCGCCAGATATGGACGCTTTCAGCACTACCATCAGCCATTTTTTATACATCAGAACTAACGTTTCATTTTCGGACACCCAAGGAAACGAGACTTATCAGATCAATCCCGGCCTGTCACGATTTCGGCATCATGTCAGCACAGGACAGGCGGTTGTTTTATGTCTTGCCGCTTGTTGTGTCATCCCGGTTGACATGGATCAATGAGCAATCAGCGTCACTGATGTAGGCGTTCTTTTGAGTAAATCAAAAGAAAGGATACATCATGTCATCGGGTGAGACGGCGGTCCTGGTGTTGGCAGTCGTGGTATTTGTAACTTTTTCCGGATTGTTATTCTGGGCGGAACGCCAGACGTCAGACAAACGGTGATCTGGTCAGGGTTGCCGTTCCGGACATTTCATTAACGTGATCTCATTCTCATTTCAGATGAATATGGACCGCGAATGCTGTCAGACCAGTTTGCTGGTGTGGTGTGCGGATACGTGTCGCGAAATGGGCGAGACCAGTCGGAGACAATGAGGGAAAAATGGGGTTTCTCATATATTTACCAATAGGGTTAGCGGCGCTGACCGGCCTGTTTTTGATGGCAAATGCGGCCGATACGGGGATTTTCGTGCACGGCGCCATATTCTTTTTCGCCAGCGTCCTCGCTGCTTTTTTTGTAATCAAAAAATCGTTCGACCAGCCTGCGCGTTCTGGCGCACTGCCAGGTGAAGATTTCGTCTACAGCGATGCCGTCATCCGGGCAGGGTTGATTGCCTCGACATTCTGGGGTGTCGTAGGGTTTCTGGTGGGCGTTGTTATCGCCTCGCAACTCGCGTTCCCGGTTCTCAATTTCGATTTGCCATGGACCAATTTTGGCCGTCTTCGTCCGTTACATACGTCGGCGGTCATTTTCGCATTTGGCGGCAATGTGTTGATCATGACGTCATTTTACGTAGTGCAACGCACGTGCCGTACGCGTCTGGCCGGGGATTACGCGCCCTGGTTCGTATTCTGGGGGTATCAGTTGTTCATCGTTCTGGCGGCGACCGGGTATCTGTTGGGAGTGACCCAGTCGAAGGAATATGCGGAGCCGGAATGGTATGTGGATTTGTGGCTGGCACTTGTCTGGATCACCTATCTGCTGGTATTTCTGGCGACACTGTGGAAGCGCAAAGAGCCACATATCTATGTCGCCAACTGGTTCTATCTGGCTTTTATCGTCACAATTGCCATGTTGCATATCGTCAACAATCTTGCCGTGCCGGTCAGTTTTGCGGGTAGCAAAAGTTACATTTACTGGTCTGGCGTACAGGATGCCCTGATTCAGTGGTGGTATGGCCACAATGCCGTCGGGTTTTTCCTGACCGCCGGTTTTCTTGGGATTATGTATTACTTCATCCCGAAACAGGCGAACCGCCCGGTCTATTCCTACCGGTTATCTATCATCCACTTCTGGAGCCTGATATTCCTCTATATCTGGGCAGGACCGCATCATTTGCATTATACCGCCCTGCCGGACTGGGCCCAGACTCTGGGGATGACGTTTTCCCTGATGTTGTGGATGCCAAGTTGGGGCGGCATGATCAACGGTCTGATGACGCTATCAGGTGCATGGGACAAACTGCGCACGGATCCGGTCTTGCGAATGCTGGTCATATCCGTCGCCTTTTACGGCATGAGCACATTTGAGGGGCCATTGATGGCGATCAAGACGGTCAATGCCCTGAGCCATTATACGGACTGGACCATTGGTCATGTTCATTCCGGCGCACTTGGCTGGGTCGGTATGGTGAGTTTCGGTGCGATCTATTTTCTGGCACCAAAATTGTGGGCGCGCCAGCGATTGTATTCCCTCGCAATGGTGTCCTGGCATTTCTGGTTGGCAACAGCTGGTATCGTTCTCTATGCATCCGCGATGTGGGCGTCAGGCATCATGCAGGGTCTGATGTGGCGGGCCTATGACAGCCTCGGGTTTCTCGAATATTCTTTCGCGGAAACCGTCGCTGCCATGCATCCGTTTTATGCGATCAGGGTGCTTGGCGGGGTGCTGTATCTCACGGGTGGCTTGATCATGGCCTATAACGTATATCGAACGGTCAAGGGCGACCTGCGCGAAGAGCGCGCGATCGGAGTGCCGGTCGGCGCTCCGGCACGGGCATGAGGGGGCGGACAGATGTTTGATCATTCCAAGCTGGAAAAGAATTCAATCCTGATGGTCGTGTGCATTCTGATTGTCGTGTCAATCGGCGGACTGGTGGAGATAACACCGCTGTTTTACCTGAAAAGCACCATCGAGAAGGTCGATGGAATGCGACCATACACGCCACTGGAATTGCTGGGACGCAATATCTACATCCGCGAAGGGTGTTACAATTGCCATTCACAGATGATCCGTCCGTTCCGTGATGAGCTGGAAAGGTACGGGCATTATTCGTTGGCGGCAGAGAGTATGTATGATCACCCGTTTCAGTGGGGTTCAAAGCGAACAGGGCCCGATCTGGCGCGGGTCGGCGGAAAATATTCCGACGACTGGCACAAGAAACATTTGCATGACCCGCGTAGCCTGGTGCCTGAATCTGTTATGCCAGGTTATCCGTTCCTGGCGAAAACGCCGCTGAGGTACAACGATATCAAAAATCATCTCGCGGCCAACCGGACTGTAGGGGTGCCCTATAGTGATGAGATGATCAACAATGCGGTTGCCGACCTGGAAGCCCAGGTCGATCCCGATTCCGACAACGTAGATGCGATGATCGCGCGATATCCGGGTGCAAAGGCGCGAAATTTTGACGGAGCGCCGGGTCCGGCATCGGAACTTGACGCCCTCATCAGCTATTTGCAGGTGTTGGGAACGATGGTCGACTTTTCGGTCTATAACGCCAAAGAAAACCTGAGATAGGAGGCTGTGGTGGAATTTGAAAAAGCGAGCCATTTTGCCCAGACATGGGGGCTGGCCTACCTGTTTGTGTTGTTTGCCGGGGTGCTGATCTATGCGTTGCGCCCCGGGGCCCGGTCGAAATTTGACGATGCCGCCCGTATACCGTTCAAGGAGGACTGAAATATGGTTGGAAAATCGCACGTTGATGAAGTTTCCGGCACGGAAACGACGGGTCACGAGTGGGATGGAATCCGGGAACTGGATACGCCACTACCGCGCTGGTGGTTATACATATTCTACGCGACCATTATTTGGTCATTCGGGTATTTCATCGCGTACCCGGCAATCCCGATGGTCAGTTCGTACAGCAAGGGAATGTTGAATTACAGTTCCCGTCGTGAGGTGGCGGAACAAATGGCGTCTGCAAAGGCGTCCCAGCAGGTTTACCTGGATCGATTGGCAACAGCGTCGCTGGAAGACATACGCACGGATCCGGACCTCCTGGCATTTGCGCTCGCGGGCGGACGAGCGGCGTTTAATGTTAATTGCACACAATGCCATGGTGCCGGTGCGCAGGGTGTCAGGGGATACCCCAATCTGAACGATGATGAATGGTTGTGGGGCGGCACGCCGACGGCCATTCAATTCACAATAACGCATGGAATTCGGAACGATCAGAGTGATGAAACACGAGTGTCCGCCATGCCGGCATTCCTGAAAGACGGTACGCTGGATGCCGCGGCTGTGAATGATGTGGCTGAATATGTCTTGTCTTTGTCGGCGGCAGGGACCGACCGGGAAGCGGCTCAGCGCGGCAAGAAAATATTCGCCGACACCTGTACAGATTGTCACGGCGTTACGGCGGCAGGTAATTCCGAGGTGGGAGCGCCCGCGCTGAATAATGCGATCTGGTTGTATGGTGGCGACAAGAAAACCGTGGTTGAGACGATTTCCTACGGCCGGGGCGGCGTTATGCCAGCATGGGGGAGGATTCTCGACAAGGTGACCATCAAGAAACTGACGGTTTACATTCATTCGCTGGGTGGTGGTAAATAACTTCATTACCACGGCGTGCCGTCCTCCCGACAGCTGGAGACAATATGGGCGAATCAGGATTGCGGAGTGACGTTGAAAAAGTCGATGTTGTTGCCGTCAATAAGAAGGAGAATCGTGCGCTCTACAAGAAGCGTGTGAAAATTCATCCCAAACGGGTTAACGGCATGTACCGTTCCCTCAAGTGGTGGATGATTGTCGTCTTGTTGGGCATCTATTACGTGACGCCGTGGATTCGATGGGACCGCGGACCCGGCGCACCGGATCAGGCGGTGCTGATCGATTTTGTCACCCAGCGATTTTATTTTTTTCTGGTCGAAATCTGGCCGCAGGAAATTTATTACGTCGCGGGTTTGTTGATTATGGCGGGCATCGGTCTGTTTTTCATTACCTCCCTGTTCGGTCGGGCCTGGTGCGGATATGCCTGCCCACAAACGGTTTGGACGGATCTGTTCATAGCTGTCGAAAGGTGGGTGGAAGGGAACAGGGCAGCAAGATTCCATTTGGACAGTGCGCCGCTGTCGGTCGGCAAGGTCGCAAAACGCATCACCAAATACTTGATCTGGCTACTGATTTCGATCGGAACGGGTGGTGCATGGGTATTTTATTTTGCCGATGCACCGACGCTCGCACGTGAACTGGTCACACTTCAGGCATCAACAGTCGCCTATGGCACAATTGCCGTTCTGACATTTACAACGTTTGCGCTTGGCGGTCTGATGCGCGAGCAGGTATGCACGTACATGTGCCCGTGGCCCCGCATCCAGGGAGCGATGATGGACGAGGAATCGGCGATCGTCACCTACCGCGCTGATCGGGGAGAACCCCGGGGGGCCTACCGGCGGGGTGAATCCTGGGAAGGACGGGGGGATTGCATAGATTGCAATCAGTGTGTCGTCGTCTGCCCGACCGGAATTGATATTCGCGATGGACAACAGCTGGAATGCATTACCTGTGCCCTGTGCATTGATGCGTGCAATGGCGTGATGTCAAAAATCGGCCGACCAGAAGGCTTGATTGCCTACGCGTCGCTGGCCGGGGAGCAACGTCGGGCGGATGGAGAAGCCGCCGGAATTCGGCTATTCAGGTTGCGGTCGCTGATTTACCTTGCTGCCTGGGCATCGGTTGGCGTGCTCATGCTCTACTCACTGGTCAATCGTTCCGATCTGGACATCAACGTCCTCCATGATCGAAATCCATTATATACCGAATTGTCCGACGGACGAATACGAAACGGATTCACCTTCAAAATCCTCAACAAGGCAGCGAGCCAGCGTACATTGATTCTATCGGTACAGGGATTGCCAGGTGCCCGACTGAAGGTGGTTGGTTCTGAGGATGTGGGGGAATCGGTGACACCCTATTTTACAGTAAAACCGGATCGCGTTCACAGTTTTCGCCTGCTGGTATCAGCTCCTCACTCCGCCTTGCCGGGTGAATCAATCGATGTGCGTTTCATTCTCAATGAGGTGAATTCCACATCCCGTGCATACTATGACAGTATTTTCAGAGGTCCGGGAAAATGATTAATCTGTTGTTTTCGCCGCAACGGCCCATCACCGGGCGTCGCGTGCTGATCTGGTTGATGCTGTTCTTCGGCACGATCATGTCCGTCAACGCGGCGTTTGTGTTTCTTGCTCTTGATAGCTGGCCCGGATTGAGCACTGAACATTCATACCGGCAGGGGTTGGCCTACAACCAGACTCTCGCCGCCGCGAAACGTCAACACGATCTGGGATGGCGGAGCGATGTTGAATGGCGTGGCAACCAGTATTTATCGGTCCGTATCGTTGATAAAAAAGGCGTCCCTTTAGCCGGTCTGAAGCCAACTGTACGACTTGTCCGTCCGACCCACGAAGGCGCAGATCGTAACGCTACTCTCAAAGAAAAAACGCCGGGCGTATATGAAGCACCGGTTCCCGGTTTAGCGGGCGGTCAGTGGAGAATTGAACTGCGGGTTCCGGAGAACGGCAAAATCCGTTTCTATAAGATCCACCAACTGCGGATCAAATAGTGGGAGCCGTTGATGCCGAGGCACGACATGAAGGCATCGCCAGCCCGTCCTGCTGCCCCGCATCCGTGATCGCCGCAGCTGCCATTGATCATCCGGTCACAGAAAACCCAGCGGTTAGATTACCAACTAGCGATCCGTCAGCTTATGTGCTGCAGACGTCAAGCGGGGAATATGTACTATATCTGATGGTGGAAAATCTTCATTGCGCGGGGTGCATCAGAAAAATCGAGTCGGCTCTGTTGTCAATGGAGGGCGTACAAAGCGCCCGGGTTAATATGAGTTCACGACGCCTCCGGGTTTCGTGGTCGGACTCCGCCGTTGATGGATTGGAGATCATGCGCTGCGTCGCCGGACTGGGATATCCGGTCGCCCCGTATGATCCGGCAATTTTGCGGCGACATGATCAGGCAGAGGCAAAGCAGCTTTTGGCAGCCCTGGCCGTTGCAGGTTTTGCGGCGGCGAACGTGATGCTGCTTTCCATCGCGATTTGGGCTGGCACCTATTCCGATATGGATTCAACCACGCGCAATCTGTTTCACTGGATATCGGCACTGATTGCCCTGCCAACCATTATCTATGCCGGGCAACCCTTCTTTCGATCGGCGCTCAAAGTGCTGAGGGTCGGGCGTCTGAATATGGATGTCCCGATTTCGTTGGCGGTTGTGATGGCCGCCGCAATGAGTCTGTATCAAACATCGCAAGGAGGGGAGCACGTCTATTTTGACGCGTCGGTTATGTTGCTGTTCTTTCTTCTCGTCGGTCGATATCTGGACCAGAGTGCCAGGTCCCAGGCCCGTTCTACCGCTGAGCATTTGATGGCTCTCAATGGCCAGGCAGCCACCGTGTTGACCGAAAGCGGGAATCAACGAAGCCTTCCGGCAAACCAACTGAAACCGGGAATGTTTATTCTCGTTGCGGCGGGGGAGCGGGTCGGGGCGGACGGAATAGTGACCGCAGGCCGATCACTGGCAGATTGTTCCGTCATAAATGGCGAAAGCCTGCCTGTTTTTGTCGAACCCGGAACTCGCATATTTGCTGGCACAAACAATCTTGATGCACCGTTGACGATCAGGGTTGATACGGAAGCAAATGATACCCTTCTTGCGGAAATCATCCGACTGGTCGAGGTCGCAGAACAGGGCCGGGCCAAATACGTGCGGCTGGCGGAGCGCGCCGCCGCCATCTATGCGCCGGCCGTCCACATTCTGGCGGGATTGACATTTGGGTATTGGATGCTGGTCGGCCAGCAGGGAATGCAAGCAGCCCTGACGGCTGCCATTGCAGTTCTGATTATCACCTGCCCCTGTGCGCTCGGGTTGGCTGTCCCCGCAGTCCAAGCAGTTGCCAGCGGCATGCTGTTGCGAAGTGGCGTGTTGGTTAAAAGTGCGGATGGACTGGAACGCCTGGCAGCCTGCGATATCGTCGTGTTTGACAAGACCGGGACATTAACCTGTGGTGAGCCGGACCTCATATCGCATAATTTGACTGATCAGCAACAAATTGCGATTGCCGTGTCGCTGGCGAGGCATAGTCGCCATCCGCTATCCCGTGCACTCGTGCGGGCATTTCCGAACGCGGAACGAGTCATTTTGAAAAATGTCGTTGAAGTGTCAGGTATGGGACTTTCTGCGACCAGCGGGCAGCGGTTGGTCCACCTTGGAAGTGCCGCTCACTGCGGTGCCGCCGCAACTGATGATAATTCACTAGCGACCACAGAGGACGGTTTTCTGGAATTGTGGTTCCGACATGAAGGGGGCAGCGCCGGTTGTCTGCGGTTCTCGGACAGAATTCGGCCAGATGCACGAAATACGGTTCGCGCCCTGCGACAACTTGACCTGACAATTGAGATTGTGTCGGGAGACCGGGAGGTCGCCGTCCGTTCGGTTGCCAGGGCTTTGGGAATTGCTAAATGGAGCAGTGAATATCGTCCGCAAGACAAGGTCCGACGCATTGAAGAATTGAAACAGGCCGGGCATCGGGTGCTGATGGTCGGAGACGGGTTAAATGATGCGCCAGCCCTTGCGGCCGGGTTTGTATCAATGTCACCGGCGTCCGCAACTGATATTGCGCACGTTGCGGCTGATCTGATCTTTCGCGGCAAGGAGATCGGACCTGTTGTTCAGGCGATTCGAATAGCGCGTTTGGCTAACCGGTTAGTGAAGCAGAATTTTGCCTTGGCAGCTATCTACAATGTCGGTGCGGTTCCGCTTGCCATGGCGGGTGCGGCGACCCCGCTGTTAGCCGCCATTGCAATGTCGTCGTCCTCCATTCTGGTGACGTTGAATGCATTGAGGCTTCGACTGGTGGACAAGGATCTCGGATGAATGCCCTGATTGTATTGATTCCCGTCGCGCTGTTGATGGGTTTACTTGGCCTGTGCGGGTTTCTATGGGCGTTGCGTTCCGGGCAGTTCGAAGACCTGGATGGCGCCGCCATGCGTATTCTGAATGACCCTGCGCCTGACCCGAAGGTTTCCCCGGATACCCCGGGCCAACCGCCGACGTCGGCGCAGGGAGAATAATTTTCCAGTGAGTGCATATGCGAAGGTGATTTGATTTTTCCGCAGGATTTCAGCGCTCCTGAAAATGACGCGCTGCAACATATAAAAAAGTGCCCGATTTAAGCCGGTACGGACACCAAAAAAGGGATTGTGTCCCTCATGAGCTTGTGCCTATAGTTTGGTGGTATACCAAATGCCAACAAATAAAGTTGTCAGGCGGTGTTGACTTGATTTGATGAGATAACGAACTTTAAAGGGCTTGTTTCAGTAATCCGCAGGTTCAAAAATAGCGGCGTAACAGGCAAGGCATCCACAAAGGGAGACTATCTATGAAGAAATTCGCAGTATCCATCCTGAGCGTTGGCATCGCGACCGGTATTGGTCTTGGTGCGACGGCAATGACAACGAAAGCGAACGCGGCCTGGGAGCCACGCAAGCCGGTTGAGTTTGTCATCATGGCAGGTAAAGGCGGCGGTGCGGACAAGCTGGCCCGCCTGATTCAGGGCCTGATCGAGAAATACAAATTTTCATCCAAGCCTTTCATTCCGGTGAATAAAGGCGGCGGGTCCGGTGCAGAAGCTCTGCAGTACCTGAAATCGAAGGAAGGTGATCCATATGTAATTATGGCGACCCTGAACAGCTACTACACGACGCCATTGCGTCAGCCGAAACTGGGAATTGATATTTCCGAGTTTACGCCGATTACCCGCATGGCGGAAGACACCTTCCAGCTGTGGGTCAATTCGGACACCAACATCAAGACGGTCGATGATTACGTCAAGGCAGTCAAAGCTGCTGGTAAAAATAACTGGAAAATGGGCGGGACTGGCAAAGGCGCGGAAGATTCTCTGGTCACCGCAATGCTGGAGAAGAAGTTCGGAATCCAGATGACCTATATTCCGTACAAGGGCGGCGGAAAAGTCGCGAAAGAATTGATTGGTAACCACATCAATTCGACCGTGAACAATCCGTCCGAGCAGGTCGGATTCTGGGACGCGGGCAAATCTCGGGCTCTCGCGAGCTTCACCCCGAAAGGCAAGCTGCAAGGAAAGTTTGGCAAGATTCCGACTTTCAGCGAACTGGGGTATGGCGATGACATGGTTTATTACATGCAGCGTTCAATCGTCGCACCTGCAAAAATTCCAGTAGAGGCGCAGCAATATTACGAGGACGTGTTCAAAAAAGTGTACGATACCAAGGAATGGCAGACCTACATGGATAAAAAGGGTCTTATTCCCGGTTGGCTGACAGGCGTTGAGCTGACGCGGTATTTTGTCGCTGAACGTGACAAGCATCGTGCGCTTTTGGCAGCGGCAGGCGAACTGAAATAGTCTCCTGACGTATTGTCAACAGAAGTTCCCTGAGAAAAGGTGGAGGAAACAGGTAATGCGTTTGGCTGAATTGATTATGGCTTTGGTGATGGCTGTTTTCTCTGCCTATCTCATGTGGAAAAGTGCAGAGTTGCCAATCGGTTGGATTCGGGACGCTGGGCCGGGAGGTGGGGCCTTCCCGTTCTGGCTGGCAACGGGCATGTTGATTTGTTGTGCGGCAATCCTGTACAATTGGGTGCGGCGGAGAAGCCCGCCCTCCCAGTCTGAAGATGTGTTTATGGATCGTGAATCGGTCCAGCTGGTCGGTGTCGTTGCCGTCGCATTGACGCTGATGATTGGCGCGATTCACTTCATCGGGGTCTATTTTTCACTGCCGATCTTCATGGCTTTCTATATGCGGTTTCTGGGGCGCCATTCCTGGCGACTGGTCAGCGGGTTTCTTATTCTCACACCAATCGTGACGTTTCTGTTCTTTGAAATTGCGTTGCAGAAAACGTTGCCGAAAGGGTTTACGGAGCCGTTGTTTTACCCGCTGTATGACTTCTTCATGTAGGAAGTCCGTCGGGCTTTTTTTTATCATGGTTTCTGGTATACAAAATTAAAAGACCCAGAAATCCGTGTCTGAACCATAGAATTGAGTTGAAAAACTGATGGATATTATTCACCTTCTCGCAAATGGATTTCTGATTGCGTTTGAGCCGCTCAATCTCGGACTGGTAATATTCGGGGCGGGTGTTGGATTGTTTATCGGGGCCATGCCGGGGCTTGGTTCTGTCAATGGCGTTGCCATTCTGCTGCCCCTTACGTTCCTGGTTCCACCGACGTCTGCCGTTATTTTCCTGGGCGCGATCTATTATGGCGCGATGTATGGTGGCGCTATCAGCTCTATCATGCTCGGTATCCCGGGGGCCTCAACCGCGGTGGCGACGACTTTCGATGGTCGACCTATGGCGATGCAGGGGAAGGCGGATCACGCTTTGATTGCTGCCGCCGTCGCATCGTTTGTGGGCGGAACTATTTCAATCATCCTGTTCACGGCGTTCGCGCCGCCATTGGCGGAAACCGCACTTGCATTTGGCCCGCCGGAGGAATTCGCACTGATGTTGTTGGCGTTCGCGACCTTTGTCGGTCTGGGCGGCGATGACATTCCAAAAACGTTTTTCTCGATATTTGTCGGACTGGTGTTGAGTGCCGTCGGTTTCGATGTCGTCAGTGGGGAACCCCGTCTGGTATTTTTTGATATTTCAGGGTTCTCCCACGGTATAAATTTCCTGGTTCTGGCGATCGGGATTTACGGCATTGGTGAGATGCTCTGGACTATCGATGTGTCACGAGGCAGCGTCAACATGTCGAAAGCGACGGTGTCTGTTGCCCGTACCATGGAGGCCCTCAAGCGTATCATGAAATCCTGGAAGACCATGGTGATGGGGTCGTTCCTGGGATATTTTGTTGGCATTCTCCCGGCCGCCGGCGCCACACCCGGGTCATTGATGGCCTATGGTATTGCGAAATCAATGGCCAAGGACGGCAAGTCGTTCGGCAAGGGCAATATTGATGGCGTGCTGGCGCCCGAGTCTGCAAACAATGCCGCCTCGACCGGCTCAATGCTGCCAATGTTGACGCTCGGTATTCCCGGCTCGCCAACAACGGCGATCCTGTTGGGCGGCATGGTAATGTGGGGGCTGGAACCGGGCCCCTTGCTGTTTGTCAACCACACCGAATTTGTCTGGGGATTGATTGCCAGTCTGTACGCGGCAAATTTCTTTGCGGTCATAATCAATATCCTGTTTATTCCTGCGTTTATTGCAGTTCTTAAACTGCCGTTTACAATTCTTGCGCCGATTATCTTCGGTCTGTGCGTGGTCGGCGGCTACGTTCCGACGCAGGATATGCATGACGTGTGGTTGATGCTGATCTTTGGCATCGTCGGATATCTGATGCGGAAGCTGGATTATCCGCTGGCGCCAGCAGTTCTGGCGATTGTTCTTGGGCCAATTGCCGAACGTTCAATGCGTCAGTCCTTGCTGGGATCGCATGGCGATGTCATGACGTTCTTCGATCGCCCGATCTCGGGTGTGATCATGGTGGCGGCGATCATCCTGATCCTTATGCCGCTGCGCAAACATCTGCCATTTGGCCGCAAGAAGGCGGCGATCTGACGATGCAGTCCTTTGCTATTGATCCTCTCCTTGCATGCGGTCAGGTTGGCTACAACCTGCACCGTTTTGCTCGGATGATCAAAGAAAGGGAGGCCGCATGTCGGTAAAACGAAGGATTTCACCCGCCAACCTGAAGGTTGCGCCCATCGAGACCAATTTCAGTCTCAAAGATAAAATATACGATTCTCTCAAACACGCCATTACGTCAATGAATCTGTATGCCGATGATGCCGAACTGAGGCTGGACGAAAGGCGTTTGTCAGAGCAACTCGAAATCAGCCGGACGCCCATTCGTGAAGCGCTGGCACGGCTGGAGCAGGAAGGTCTTGTTGCCATTGTTCCAAGACGTGGCGTTTATATTGTCCGCAAGACCAAAGCGGAAATTCTGGAGATGATAACTGTTTGGGCGGCTCTTGAAGGAATGGCGGCCAGACTGGTGACACTGAACGCCAGCGACGAGGAAATTTCATCGCTACGTGATCTTTTCACGACGTTTGAGAGGGGGCAGATTCAGGCCCATATAGATGAATACTCAGATAAGAATATTGATTTTCATCAATCCATTCTTTCGATGAGCCGCAACCGGCTTATCAGTGAAATGTCCGAGACCCTGTTCATTCACATGCGTTCAATTCGGGCGCGTACGATCGGCGAAATTGACCGGGCCAATCGTTCCATTGTTGACCATCTCCATATTGTCGAGGCCCTTGAAGCGCGCGATACGGATTTGGCGGAGAGATTGGTGCGTGAGCATACGCTCAATCTCGCAGCACACGTGGAAAAATATGTAGATTATCTGGACTAGGGCGAAAGCCCCGGTTTGCTTACAATATAAGAGGACGAGAATATGGCGGATACCGCAACTGACACATTGGCTCGATCAGGCAGCGCGAGTGAGGTTACCTCCGGCGGCAGTGCACAAGCAGAAGCGTTGACGGACGGGTTTCATCTCATCATTGATGCGCTCAAGCTCAACGAAATTGAAACCATCTACGGAGTTCCCGGTATTCCGATTACGGATTTTGGCAGAATGGCGCAGGCTGAAGGTTTGCGCGTCATCTCCTTCCGGCATGAACAACACGCCGGCAATGCGGCCGCCATCGCCGGGTTTCTGACGAAAAAGCCGGGTATCTGTCTGACTGTGTCGGCGCCAGGGTTCCTGAACGGCCTGACCGCGCTTGCCAACGCAACAACCAACTGCTTCCCAATGATTTTGATCAGCGGATCGTCCGAACGCGAAATTGTTGATTTACAGCAGGGCGACTACGAAGAGATGGATCAGTTGGCGATCGCCAAACCGCTGTGCAAGGCGGCATTTCGTGTATTGCATGCGGAAGATATTGGAATCGGTATTGCGCGTGCCATTCGGGCAGCGGTTTCCGGTCGACCGGGTGGTGTATATCTGGACTTGCCGGCCAAACTGTTTGGTCAGGTGATGAATGCGGATGCCGGTGCAAAATCCCTTGTGAAAGTTGTTGACCCGGCGCCTCGCCAGATTCCTGCGCCCGAGTCGGTGACGCGCGCGATCGAAATTCTTAAGTCAGCGCAACGTCCCCTGATTATTCTCGGAAAAGGCGCCGCATACGCGCAGGCTGATGCTGATATCCGGGCACTCGTCGAAAAGAGTGGAATTCCCTATTTGCCAATGAGTATGGCCAAGGGCTTGTTGCCGGACACCCATCCGCAATCTGCCGGACCGGCACGTTCACTGGTTCTGAAAGAAGCGGACGTTGTGGTTATGATCGGCGCGCGCCTTAACTGGTTGCTGTCACACGGCAAGGGTAAAAGTTGGGGAGAACCGGGGTCAAAGCAGTTCATACAGATCGATATTGAGCCGCGTGAGATGGACAGCAATGTAGAGATTGCCGCACCGCTCGTCGGCGATATCGGATCCTGCGTGTCAGCACTTCTCACGTATATGGATGGTACCTGGACCTCCCCACCGGCGGAATGGACGGACGCTATCAATGCCAAGAAAGAAGCCAATCTTGCTAAAATGGCGTCCAAACTGTTGAGCAATTCACTGCCGATGAATTTTCACAATGCATTGGGGGCATTGCGTACAATCATCAAACAGCGTCCGGATGCCATGCTGGTGAATGAGGGGGCCAATACGCTCGATTTTGCGCGTGGTATCATCGATATGTACGAGCCGCGCAAGCGACTGGATGTTGGCACCTGGGGGGTCATGGGGATCGGCATGGGCTTTGCGATTGCCGCCGCGGTTGAGACCGGCAAACCGGTTCTAGCGATCGAGGGCGACAGCGCGTTCGGTTTCTCCGGAATGGAAATTGAAACCATCTGTCGCTACAATCTGCCGGTATGTGTGGTCGTGTTTAACAACAACGGCATTTACCGCGGAACCGATGTCAATCCATCCGGTGGAACCGATGTTGCTACCACCGTTTTTGTTAAAGATTCCCGTTACGACAAGATGATGGAAGCTTTTGGCGGCGTTGGCGCGTATGTAACAACGCCTGACGAATTGACGCAGGCAGTAAACGCGGCAATGGACTCTGGCAGGCCAACTCTTGTCAATGCAGTGATTGATGAAAATGCCGGTACCGAAAGCGGCCGCATTGGCAATCTCAATCCACAGAGCGTCGTGTCGAAAAAATGACAATGCGGCATCATATCGAACTTCATCAAAAATCAACTCTCAACAAAAGGAGCGCAAAATGAAAGCTCTCGAAGGTGTCAAAATCCTCGACATGACCCACGTGCAGTCCGGCCCTACCTGCACGCAGCTTCTCGCCTGGTTCGGGGCGGATGTCATTAAGGTGGAACGTCCAGGCGTCGGTGATGCAACGCGCGGTCAATTGCGCGATATCCCGGATGTCGACAGTCTGTACTTCACCATGTTGAACCACAATAAACGCAGCGTCACCCTGAATACAAAAGCCGACAAGGGTAAAGATATTTTCATCAAACTCATCAAAGAGTGTGACGTGATGGTTGAGAATTTTGCTCCGGGAGCACTGGATCGCATGGGCTTCTCCTGGGACCGCATTCAGGAATTGAACCCGAGGTTAATCTATGCGTCCGTCAAGGGGTTTGGTGCCGGTGCCTACGAAGACTGCAAGGTTTATGAAAACGTTGCACAGTGCGCCGGCGGATCGGCTTCGACCACCGGTATGCTGGGGGACGTTCCGATGGTGACCGGCGCGCAGATCGGCGATAGCGGTACGGGTTTGCATCTCGCTCTGGGGATCGTTACCGCCCTCTTCCATCGGGAAAAATCCGGCAAAGGGCAGCGGGTCGAATGTGCGATGCAGGACGGCGTTCTGAATTTGTGCCGGGTCAAATTGCGTGACCAGCAGCGTTTGCAACACGGGCCGCTGGAAGAATATTCCCAGTTTGGTGAAGGTGTCCCGTTCGGCGATGCGACGCCACGGGCCGGTAACGATTCCGGCGGCGGACAACCCGGCCGGATTTTGAAGTGCAAGGGCTGGGAAAATGATCCGAACGCATACACCTACTTCATTACGCAGGCCGCGGTCTGGAAAAACGTTTGTGATGTGATCGGCAAGCCGGAATGGAAAGAAGACCCCAAATTTGCCACGCCCAAGGCACGCTTGCCTCATCTGAATGACGTGTTTTCGGCAGTTGAGGCATGGACCAAGACCAAATCGAAATTTGAGGTCATGGAAATCTGCAATCCGCTGAATATTCCCGTGGGGCCAATCCTCTCCATGAAAGAAATTTCGGAAGATCCCGCGCTTCGGAAAACCGGGACCGTGGTTGAAGTTGACCATCCTGAACGCGGAAAATATCTGTCGGTTGGTAATCCGATCAAGTTATCGGACTCGCCGGTGGAAGTTGAACGCTCGCCGTTGCTGGGAGAACACACAGATGAAATTCTGCGTGATGTCGTCGGTATGAGCGAAGAAGAAATTGCGTCGGCCAGGGCCGATGGCGCCGTTTAGGCGAACAGAAAGTTAGGAAAAAATTATGCGGTTAATTGTGATGGGCCAGCAGGCCTTTGGTAAATCGGCCTTGGAAGCAATTCTGGAAAAGGGTGTTGACGAGGTCGTCGCTGTTTACTGCGCGCCTGACAAGGAGGGCAAACCCGTTGACCCGATCAAGGAATTTGCGCTTGAGAAAGGTTTGCCAATCTGTCAGCCGGCCAATTTTACCGACAACTCGGTTCTCGACGAGATGCGTAGTTTGCGGGCAGACCTTTGCGTCATGGCATACGTCATTATTTTCGTGCCGGAAGAAGCTCGCGATATACCGACGCACGGTTCGATTTGTTTTCATCCATCCTTGCTGCCACTGCATCGCGGACCGAGTTCGATTAACTGGCCAATCATGTGGGGGGCGACGACGTCAGGCCTGACTTATTTCTGGCCGGATGACGGACTCGATGAAGGCGAAATTCTAATCCAGAAACAGGTCGATATTGGACCGGATGATACTTTGGGAAGTGTCTATTTTGACAAAGTCTTCCCACTGGGGATCGCAACAACGCTTGATGCGATTGATCTCGTTCGTGCAGGTAATCCGCCGAAGATTCCGCAGGACGAGAGTAAGGCCACATACGAGGGCTGGTGTAATAAAAAGGTCGCGGAAATAGACTGGAGCCGGTCGGTTTCGGAAGTCTACAACCAGATCAGGGGCTGCAACCCGCAACCGGGAGCGTGGACCACGCTGAACGGTGAAACACTACAGATTTTTGACAGTGAAAAAACCGACGCGGCCTGTGGTCGGGTAGGGCAAGTTTCAAAAATCGATGAGAACGGCATGTTGGTCACTGCAGGTCGCGGCGCCATTTTGGTGAAACGTGTCAAGTTCGCAGGTGGAAAGAAGGTTTCTGCGGCCGAGTTTGCCGCTGAAAACAGTGTCGATGTCGGAACCAGGCTCGGTACCTGACAAGATTGGTTGGCGCATTCTGGATATGATCAGGCGCATCCATCCATGCACGTCGCCTGTCGATGTCAGAATATCCTGCCACGTTTATACGTCGTTGTTAACTGCGTATCCGTACGCAATTGAATTTAACCAAGGAGGGGTCTAATGCCCAAAAGTGATATCGAAATTGCCCGCGAAGCGACAATGGAACCGATTGCGGATATCGGGGCCAAACTGAACATCCCCGCTGATGCGCTGATGCAGTATGGACCGAGCAAGGCGAAAATTTCGTACGATTTCATCAAGGGCCTGAAAGACCACAAGGACGGCAAGCTGATTCTGGTTACCGCTATTACGCCGACTCCTGCCGGTGAGGGGAAAACCACGACGACGGTTGGCCTCGGGGACGGGTTGAACAGGATCGGCAAGAAAGCAACCATTTGTATACGCGAGCCGTCACTTGGCCCTTGTTTCGGAATGAAAGGCGGCGCTGCTGGCGGCGGATATGCACAGGTTGTTCCGATGGAAGATATCAATCTTCATTTCACCGGTGATTTTCACGCCATCGGCATCGCCCACAACCTGCTGTCAGCCTTGATTGACAACCACATTTACTGGGGCAACAAGTTGGAAATCGACCAGCGGCGGGTTGCATTCAAACGTGTCGTAGACATGAACGACCGGGCTCTTCGTCAAATTACAGCGAATCTCGGAGGTGTCGCGAACGGGTTCCCGCGCGAAGATGGGTACGACATCGTCGTCGCCTCGGAAATCATGGCAATTTTCTGCCTTGCGACGGACCTCGCCGACCTGACGGAACGGATCGGTAAAATCGTGGTCGCCTACACACGAGAACGCAAACCGATTCTGGCGAAAGATCTGAAGGGACCAGGCCCGATGGGCGTCTTGTTGAAAGATGCGTTGATGCCCAATCTGGTGCAAACACTGGAAAATAACCCTGCATTCATTCATGGCGGACCATTTGCCAATATAGCGCACGGGTGCAACTCGGTAATGGCGACCAAGACGGCCCTGAAGCTGGCAGATTATGTTGTCACAGAAGCGGGATTCGGTGCAGATCTGGGAGCCGAGAAGTTTTTTGATATCAAGTGCCGCAAGGCCGGTCTGAGCCCGGCAGCCGTTGTCCTCGTGGCAACCGTCCGCGCATTGAAAATGCACGGTGGTGTAGGTAAAGATGATCTGGGCAAGGAAAATGTCGAGGCAGTGACTGCCGGATGTTCAAACATGGCCCGGCACCTTGAAAACCTGAAACGGTTTGGAGTGCCGGCTGTGGTTGCCATTAACAGCTTCATCACGGACACCCAGAAGGAGTTGGAAGCGGTCAAATCTGCGGCGCAGAAACTGGGGGCAGAAGCCATTATTTGCTCTCACTGGGCGGATGGAGGAAAGGGCACTGAAGCATTGGCAACGCATGTCGCTGACCTTGCCGACCGCGGAGTGGCCAAATTCAAACCGCTCTATCCGGACGATATGAAACTGATCGAAAAAGTTCGTAAGATTGCGACTGAAATCTACGGTGCGTCAGATATATCGGTTGATGCGAAAGTCATGCGTCAGTTTGAAGAACTGGAAGCCGGTGGATATGGGAAATTCCCGGTTTGTATGGCAAAGACACAATATAGCTTCTCTACCGACCCGGCAGCCAAGGGTGCGCCGACGGGACATACGATCCCGGTTCGGGAATTGCGGTTGTCGGCAGGGGCAGAGTTTGTCGTTGTGGTGACGGGAGAGATCATGACCATGCCGGGGCTGCCGCGAGTTCCTGCGGCCAATAGCATCTATCTGAACGATGAAGGTCAGATAGAAGGATTGTTCTAGATCAAGGACGGTAAACGTGACGGCGGCTATGTTGCCGCCGTCAATACTGGAGTGTGGGTTATGACGATCAGAAAAATTTTGGTTCCTGTGCGTGGTGACGGAAAAGGCGAGGGACTGCTGGATCACGCCCTCGCGTTGGCAAAGGTCACTCGTGCCCATATAGAGGTTGTGCATTGTCATTCGCAGGCCAAGGACATGCTGCCGTATGGAACCCTGATGATGACGCCATCGATGAAACAGTCGATTCTGGATGCGGCTGAATCAAATGCGACGGCAGAAGAAGGTCGCTTGCATAAAATATTTGAAGGATATTGCAAGTCTCACAATCTGGTGCAAGCCGACGTGCGTACACCTGAAGATGACCGGATTTCGGTTTCCTGGCGGGAAGAAGAAGGGGTTCAGGCCAACGTTGTGTCCATGCGTGGCCGGTTGGCCGATCTGGTGGTTGTCGCGACACCCGAACAGGATACGACGCTCGGAGTTAACACACTCGAAGCCGCTTTGTTGGAAACTGGCAAACTCGTGATGATGGTGCCAGACATAAAGGCGGGGAAAGTCGGTAACCACGTAGCAATCGCCTGGAATGGAGATTCGCGGGCGTCGCGTACAGTAACGCTTGGGTTGGGCGTGTTACAGAACGCCGAAACAGTGTCGGTTCTGAGTGCTGAAAAAGGCGGGTCTGGCCGGTTGAGCGGAAACGATTTGGTCGACTACCTTGCCTGGCATGACATTTCTGCGAAACTGGAAAAATTCGACTCTGCGTCATCCAGTGCCGGAGCTGCAATTTTGCAGCGCGTGAACGAAATAGATGCGGACTCACTGATGATGGGTGGTTACGGTCATTCACGACGCCGCGAACTGATCATGGGTGGCGTTACGCGTCACGTCATTGAAAACGCCACCCTGCCAGTTTTCATGGCTCACTAGACGCTAGAGCACGTCCGGCAATTTTTGAATCGCCGGAAGTGCGCTAGCTCAATATCCGATTGCCGATCCGTCTTTTCGCGGATCGGAGGCGCCGGTCAGTGTGCCGTTTTCCCAGTCGATCCGTATCGCCTGGGATCCACCAATGGGTTTGCTGGGGCGGACGATATTGTGCCCCATTTTCTGCAACCCGGCACGGACTTCCTCCGGAAACCCGCTCTCCATTTCAACCGAATTGCTGCCCGGCAGCGGGAACAAACGCGGTAGGTCCATGGCTTCCTGCATATCCAGTCCCAGGTCAAAGTGTTTGGTCAGAAAATGCATATGCCCAAACGCCTGGTATTGTCCTCCCATGACACCAAACGGCATTTGCGCCCTGCCATCCCTGACCAGCATGCCGGGAATAATGGTATGAAGCGGGCGTTTGTTTGGCGCGATGCAATTGGGATGGCCGGGATCAATCACAAACCCTTGCGCCCGATTGGTCAGCATGACCCCGGATCTGGGCGCCATCTGCCCGCTGCCAAAGCTGCTAAACAGGGTGTTTATGAATGAACACGCATTTCGATCCTTATCCACTACGGTGATATAAACCGTATCTTCGTGGTTCGGAATTGAAACGGGCGGCAAGTCCGTCATGGCCCTTGTCGGATCTATTTTCCCCCGAAGTTCAGATGCATGCTGTTCTGACAAAAGCCATTCAACCGGAACCTTTGCCTGTGTCGGATCAGCGAGAAATGCATTGCGATCCTGATAGGCCAGACGACCTGCCTCGATCTCCAGATGAAGACGTTCGACCGATAATGGATCATCGTTCTTGATATCGAAACCCTGCATGATGTTCAGCATTAGAAGCGCAATTACGCCCTGGCCGTTGGGCGGGCATTGAAAGACATCGTAACCTCGAAAGCCGGATTTAATGGGGGTTACGAAATCTCCCTTGACGTTCGCGAAATCATCGAGCGTGTGCAGACCGCCGAGACTTTGCAGATAACTGACAATATCGTCTGCAACTTCACCGGAATAAAAGGCGTCTCGACCCTGATCGGCAATTTTTTGCAGTGTTGCGGCCAGTTCCGGTTGGTGATGAACCTCTCCGACGCGCGGCGCGCGACCGTTCGGCAGGAAGCGTTTCGCGGCGTTCGCATCTTTGCCTAGCAATTCGATCTGACTTTCCCAGTCGGTATGGACACGGGGGGAGATCACATATCCATCCCGAGCCAGAGCGATGGCCGGTTCCAGTAATTGTCCTAGTTCCATAGTACCGTGCGCCCGGCACAGTTGATCCCAAGCATCGACAACGCCGGGAACGGTCACGGAATGGGGCGACTGGCGGTTGATTTCAGAAATGCCTTTTGACCGGTACCAGTCAACGGTCGCGGCAGCAGGTGCTTTGCCTGATCCATTAAAGGCAATCAGTTCATCTGATCCTTCCTGTGAATAGATGCAAAAATTGTCACCACCGAGTCCGGTCGATTCCGGTTCTACAACGCACTGCACGGCGCAGGCGGCAATTGCCGCGTCCATGGCATTTCCGCCGTTTTGCAAAACAGCTATCGCGGTGGACGTGGCAACCACATGGGATGTTGCAGCCATGCCATTGCGAGAATGGACCGTTGAACGACCGGGAAGTTCTAGATTTCGCATGCAGAGTTGTCCTTCGAAAAAAAAATCAGACAGTATCAAAAAATACCGAAAATCAGGGGGTGCAAAAACATAAGCCTCGCGATATTGTATACAATCAATCACCGGAGAATCAATGCGGGTGCGTCAGTTTGTTTTGGGGGGGAATATTCCAGGCAGAATGCGCACCGACAGGATTGAGGCCCTCAATTGAAACACGAACAATAGGGAAGACCGATATGAAAAATATTCTGAGAGTTGGATTGATCATCAGCACCGCCCTGATGACAGGAGCGCTGGGGTTGCAGTCAGCATATGCCGTCAACATACCATGTGATACGGCGAAGCTGATCGTCCCCTGGAAAGCCGGCGGAGGGACTCATATCCTGTTTTCGCTTTTTGAGAAGACGATTCAGGATCTTGATGTAAAACACAAAATAAAGGTTATATCGATTTCCGGGCAGGGTGGAAACAAGGGTGCCAAAGAGGCGGCCAACGCGAAGCCGGATGGTTGTACGCTGTTCGCAATTCACCAGAGCGCCATCACAAGTTACCTGAACGGGCGCATCCCGTTTCAATATGACAATTTTGAAACGGTTTCCCTGCTGACCTCGACGCCGGAAATCGTCGGTGCCTCAAGCAAGGTTCCGTGGAACAACTTTGACGAAATGAAAAAAGCTGTATTGGCGGCCCCCAATACCTATACCGTCGGGGCAACGTTCGGGTCGACCAGTCAATTTTACTGGTTAATTCTGGGTTCCAAAACCGGAATGAAATTCAAGTTTGTTCCCTATGACGGTACTGCCCAGCGCACGCAGGCACTGCTGTCCGGTGCCATTGATCTGGGTGGGATCAATGTTGCGTCCAATCGCAAACACATTGAAAGCGGTGCCGTAAAGGCTTTTGCCATTGCATCGGAAAAACGGGCCAGCCAACTCCCCGATTTGCCGACTTTGAAGGAACTTGGCGTGGACATGGTATATGCTCTGGATCGTGGCGTCGTCGCACCGAAAGGCACACCCAAGGATGTCGTTGATTATTGGGCAGATGTGTTCAAGCAGGCCGCCGAAGACCCGGGTCTGATCAAGCAGATGGAAGCAAAGGGCACGGGACTTCATTGGGTCGGGCCGGAAGATTTCCGCAAATGGGCTGAAAAAACCTATGCGGAACATGAAAAGGTCGCCGTTGAAATCGGCTTGTGGAAAAAATAACATTCCACCGGTCCGTTAGGATCAAACGTGGTCCGGGCGAATGGAAGGCCCGGACCATGGTTTCCTTTTTTTATTTTTCTCTGAACATGAGGTCTCAATGAGACGCCTCAACCAAGATGCCGTTATTGCAATCCTGTTACTGGTGGCAAGCGGTATACTGTTTTGGTCAACTTTCAGCATTCGTGTCCCGGATTATGGTGTGCTGTCACCATCAACCTGGCCGCGGATTATCATACTTTCCCTATCCGTCCTGAGCATCATATATCTTCTGCAATCCCTCAAGGAATCGGAGTCCGAAAGTAACGCCGGTCAGTCAGTTGCGGATCGGCCTCCGGGCTTTGCCGGATGGGTCGTCTACTGGAAAAATCCAATTATCTGTTTTTCCCTGTTCTTCCTTTTTCTGCTGACGTTGCCGATATTGGGAAGTCTGATCGGTGGTGTGTTGTTTGTTTTCTCTTTGATGAGTGCATTGGGTGGACTCGCCCCTCGAGATATCGCTCTGCACGCCATGATGGCTTTGATTACCATTGGTGGCATGTGGACTATTTTCACCTATGGACTGGGCGTTATCCTCCCCACGGGTGTCATTTTTTCACCGTTTTAGTGCGACAGGATTTGTATTTTGATCATCGATAACATTCTGGCGGCTGTCCACGAACTGGCGACAATTCACACCGTTCTCCTTATGATGGTCGGCGTGGCTGGCGGGCTCATTGCCGGCGCTATTCCCGGCTTTACCATTGCCATGGCCGTCGTCCTGACGTTGCCGTTTACCTTTGGCATGCCACCGGCGCAGGGACTGGCGACAATGGTCAGCGTGCTGGTCGGAGGGTTGTCTGGCGGTCTGATGGCGGGGATTTTAACCGGCATCCCGGGAACACCTTCATCCGTTGCGACAACATTTGACGGGTTTCCGATGGCGCGTGCGGGCAAGCCGGGACTGGCGCTCGGAATTGGCGTCTGGTCATCATTTTTTGGCGGTATTATCAGCGCGGTTCTGTTGATGACACTGGCACCGCAACTTGCGAGAATTGGACTGGAATTCCAGCCTTGGGATTATTTCATGCTGGTTATGTTTGCACTGACCATTACCGCCAGTCTGGCCGGCAAAAATCTGGTCAAGGGTCTGATTGCAGGTGCCGTCGGGCTGCTGGTTCGCACCGTCGGTGAGGACGAGGCCGTTGGAATGGCTCGCCTGGATTTTGGCATTGATTCGCTGTTGCAAGGGTTCGACTTTATAGCAGTTCTGATCGGCTTGTTTGCATTCTCTCAACTCCTGCATGATGTCAGAGACCCAAAGGCGGCCAGAAAATCCTTGTCTGAACGAAGCACGATGCACGTTCGTATCGAGCATCTGGCGGCCATTCGGGAAATTGCCAAACACTGGGGCGTTTTGATCCGGTCATCCCTGATCGGAGTCTTCACCGGCATTTTGCCGGGGGCGGGCGGGTCAATTGCAAATATTCTCGCTTATGATCAGGCCAAGAAGACATCAAAACGCCCGGAAAAATTCGGAACGGGCATCCCGGAAGGGATCATTGCGCCGGAAAGTTCCAATAACGCCGTGGAAGGCGGTGCCCTGATGACCATGATGGCGCTCGGTATTCCGGGAGACGTGACGGCGGCTGTTATGCTGGGTGCGCTTCTCGTTCACGACGTGGTGCCAAGCCCCTCCTTCATCGCCGAAGAGCCGGTTCTCGCCTACTCGATATTTATCGCTTTTTTTGTCGCAACTTTCATGATGCTCGGGTTGCAGTCCCTCATGCTGCGCGTGTTTGTTTTGGTAACCCGTATCAGAATGTACATGTTGGCAGCAATCATTCTCGGATTTTGCGGGATCGGGGTCTATGCCATCAACAATGTGGAACTGGATTTGTGGACTCTGTTGTGGTTCGGTATTCTGGGATTTGTGATGCGCCATTACGGATTTCCGTTGGCACCAATGATATTGGGCGTGGTGCTCGGCAATATCGCAGAACTGAACCTTGCACGTTGTATGGCTATTACGGACGATTTGCTGCCCTTTGTGACGAGACCATGGGCGTTATTTTTTCTGATTATTGCTTTGTTTTCTGCGGGATTTCCGGTCTATCAGGCTCACATGGGAAAGAAAAAATGGACGCTGTTCTATCTTCCGGTCGCCTGCTTTGCTGCAAGTGTACCTTTATTTATGATGGGCGGGGTTCCACGATCAATGCTGGCGGCTGCGGTTTTCGCCTACGGCGCGTATACCCTGTGGCAACGTGCGACGTCCGGGTGGCGCTTGCATCCACCGGGCGCCGCATAATCCGAGACCTGAGAGAGGATTTCAAATGGACTGGTGGAAACAGATACATGCGGCCCTGAAACATGCCCACGTTGGATTGGTTGTCTATGTACCGGACGCAGGGCATGCATCACTGATTGAAGCGTGCAATAGCGACAATAGCATGCAGACGGTTGCGCTGACCACGGAAGAAGAAGGCATCGCCGTACTGTCCGGAGCCTGGCTCGGCGATCTTCGAGGGGTACTTCTGATGCAATCTTCGGGGGTTGGAAATTGTATCAACATGTTGTCCCTGGCAAAAACCTGTCAGTTTCCGTTGCCGATGTTTGTAACCATGCGTGGACAATGGCACGAATTTAACCCCTGGCAAAATCCGATGGGACAGACAACGGACCAGCAGTTGCGGACTGCCAGTGTGCAGACCCTGACAGCCACTCAGCCGGAAGAAGTCGGCCCGATGGCGGCGGCGACACTGGACCAGGCATTTACGGCTGGCGGCATGTCTGCATTGTTACTTCATCAACGCCTGATGCCCGTCAAGACCTTTGGCAAATAGGGGGAACCGTTATGGACACCAAACGATCAGAGAGTTACGCCTTGCGACGACGCGACGTTGTCAAACGCCTGACCGGGGCCAACGACGAACTACTGATTGTCGCGGGTCTGGGTTCGACCGCCTGGGACATTACGTCGGCGGGTGACCGGGACCTGAATTTTCCACTATGGGGCGCGATGGGGGGAGCCATTTCCATGGGACTCGGATTGGCGTTGGCACAACCGGACCGACGGGTTCTGGTGATAACCGGGGACGGCGAAACGCTGATGGGACTAGGCAGTCTGGCAACGGTCGCACTGCAATCGCCTGAAAACCTGTCGGTCTGTACCTTTGACAATGAACGGTATGGCGAAACCGGCATGCAATTTACACATACATCGGGTCAGACGGACCTTGCGGGCGTGGCGGCGGCCTGCGGATTTCCGACGGCGGTAACGATCCGGACCGAGGAGGAATTGAGCGCCGCCCTGCCGACCATTCTCCAGGCTCCCGGCCCCGTATATCACGTCATCAAGGTGCGGGCAGAAAAACTTGATTTTGTTCTGCCACCGAAAGATGGCGTTCATCTGAAAAATCGCTTTCGTCAGGCCTTGCTCGGAGGTGCCGCAATCCGCTAAGACTGGAATACAGGAAAAGATGTCTCCGGGAGGGTTCTATGGCTGAGCTTGCAAAACTGAAAATGTATATCAATGGAGAATGGGTTAACCCTGCTTCCGGCGATTACTTTGAATCGTTTAACCCTTTTACCGGTAAACCGTGGGTGCTGGTTCCAAGGGGCGGCCCTGACGATGTCGACCGGGCGGTCGGTGCGGCCCGGCAGGCATTTAATGCGGGTGAGTGGCCGAAACTGACACCGACTGCGCGCGGGCACCTGTTGCGCCGTCTGGGTGATCTGGTTGCCGACAACGCGGACAAGCTGGCGGAGTTGGAAGTTCGGGACAATGGCAAGCTGATTGCTGAAATGGGGATGCAGTTAAAATACATCCCTCAATGGTATTATTATTTCGCCGGACTGGCCGACAAAATTGAAGGCGCCGTTCTGCCAATCGATAAGGCCGATCACTTTACCTACACGACGCATGAGCCGTTGGGTGTCATTGGCATGATTACACCCTGGAACTCTCCCCTGCTACTGGTCGCCTGGAAAATGGCACCGGCGCTGGCTGCTGGCAATACGGTGGTGATCAAGCCGTCGGAATTCACATCGGCCTCGACACTGGAATTTGTCAAACTGGTCGAACAGGCCGGCTTTCCGAAAGGCGTGGTCAATGTCGTCACCGGCTTTGGACCGGAAGCCGGTGAAGCACTTGTGACCCATGAGGATGTTGCGAAAATTACCTTCACCGGAGGCCCATTGAGTGGCACCAGGGTATATGAAAAAGCGGCGTCAGGTCTGAAGCGGGTCAGCCTTGAGCTTGGTGGAAAATCTCCGAACATAGTTTTTGGCGACTGTGATATGGACAATGCGGTCAAGGGGGCAATTTCAGGAATTTTCGCGGCAACCGGACAGACATGTATCGCCGGGTCCCGATTGCTGGTGCAAAAATCGATCCACGACGAGTTTTCTGAAAAACTGATCCGGTTCGCCAGGACCGCGCGGATGGGTGACCCCATGTCGGCGGACACGCAGGTTGGCCCGGTGACCACCCGGCCACAGTATGAAAAAGTCCTGAGTTATATCGACGTGGGACGCCAGGACGGTGCCGAATGTGTACTGGGCGGTGGGCGTGCAGAACGCCCCGAGTGCGGCGACGGCTGGTTCGTCGAACCGACCATCTTTATGGGGGTCAACAACAAGATGCGCATTGCCCAGGAGGAAGTTTTCGGGCCGGTGCTTTCAATCATCCCGTTTGAGGACGAAGACGAGGCGATCGAGATCGCCAATGATGTGATCTATGGCTTGGCGGCGGGTATCTGGACGTCCTCCATTCGACGGGCCATTGAGATCCCCAAACGCATCCGGGCCGGATCAGTCTGGGTTAATACCTATCGTGCCGTCAGTTTCATGGCACCTTTTGGCGGCTATAAAAAGTCGGGTCTGGGACGCGAAAACGGTCAGGAAACCATCAGGGAATACATGCAGACCAAAACCGTGTGGATATCTACGGCAACGGAAACACCAAACCCGTTCATCATGCGCTGAGCCGGTCGGAAACGCCGCCGTGAACACTAGCATCTTTGATCTGGGGCTGGGACGGCGACCCGCCAACTATGTTCCCCAGACGCCCTTGGGGTTTCTCGACTGGGCAGCGCATACCTACCCTGACAAGCCTGCGGTTGTTCATGGCGAACGGGTTTTCACCTACCGGGAATTTCGTCAACGCTGCCTGCGCCTCGCATCTGCCCTGAGCCGACGCGGTATAGGAGTGGGAGACACGGTTGCGGTGATGGCGCCCAATTCACCGCCGATGCTCGAAGCCCACTACGGCGTACCCATGACCGGTGCCGTTCTGAATGCGCTCAATTTCCGACTCGATGCCAGGACGATTGCGTTCATACTTGATCATGGCGAAGCGAAAGCCCTGCTCACCGACCGGGAATTCTCTCCCGTTATCAAGACGGCGCTTGCTGAACTCGGTCGCGATATGCTGGTCATTGACATTGACGATCCCATCGCGCCGCCCGGCGAGCTTCTGGGCGAGATGGACTACGAATCGTTCCTTGCAAGTGGCGACCCGGCCTTTGAGTGGGTGATTCCACATGATGAGTGGCAGGCGATTTGTCTGAATTACACGTCGGGCACGACAGGTAACCCCAAGGGCGTTGTCTATCATCATCGCGGCGCCTTTCAGAATGCCATGGGCGGCGTGATCGTGTCGGGCCTGAACCGTGACAGCGTTTACCTGTGGACACTTCCCATGTTTCACTGCAATGGCTGGTGTTATACATGGGCGGTGACAGCCGTTGGCGGCACGCACATCTGTCTACGCCAGATGGATCCGGCGGCTGTTTTCGCGCTGTGTAAAAAACATCGTGTCAGTCATATGTGTGGTGCGCCAATTGTCCTCAACATGCTGGTGCATGCGCCGGAAGAGGTCAAAATCGTTTCAGACCGGACAGTTGCTGTTCTGACAGGCGGTGCTGCACCACCATCGGCGATCATTGCCGGCATGGCTGGCATGGGCTTCGATGTGACACATCTTTACGGGCTGACGGAAAGTTATGGACCATCGTCGTTTTGTGCCTGGCAGGATGACTGGAACGACCTTGAACCCGGGGAAAAAGCGGCCAAAATGGCCCGACAAGGTGTGCGTTATCCGACCCTGTTCGCGCAAACCGTCAAATCCTCCGATACCATGATAAACGTTCCGGCAGATGGCCAGACCATGGGGGAGATCATGCTCCGATCAAATACCATTATGAAAGGGTATTTGAAAAACCCGGCAGCGACGGATGATGCCTTTCGGGGGGGCTGGTACCATACCGGAGATCTGGCAGTATTGCATTCCGATGGCTATGTTGAAATCAAGGACCGGGCCAAAGACGTGATAATTTCCGGTGGGGAAAACATCTCCAGCCTTGAAATAGAGGAGACCCTGTATAAACATCCGGATGTAATGGAAGCGGCTGTGGTGGCCAAGGTTGATGAAAAATGGGGCGAGGTTCCGTGCGCGTTTGTTACGCTGAAACCCGGTGCCCGCGAGGTTGCAGCATCAGATATCATCGCATTTTGCCGGGCGAATATGGCGCGCTACAAAACACCCAAATACGTGGTCTTTGGGCCGTTGCCAAAAACATCGACGGGAAAAATACAAAAATTCACATTGCGCCAACAAACGGAGACCATCTGAATGGGTATTATGGAACGTTTCTCCATGCACGGGAAAACGGCAATGATTACCGGTGCGTCCAGCGGGCTCGGGCGGCATTTTGCACTGACCCTGGCGGAGGCTGGTGCCGTCGTCGTGGTCGCCGCTCGCCGGGCATCGAAGCTGGCGGAGGTGGTCAGCGAGATTACATCGGCTGGTGGGCAGGCAGTGGCGGTCGAAATGGATGTCTCTGACGGCGATAGCATCATTCGGGGGTTCGATCAGGCAGAAGGGCATGTCGGACAGATCAATGTTCTGATCAACAATGCGGGCGTCGTTTCACGCAGTACCTCACTCGACCTCACGTCGGATGGGTGGGATCAGGTTCTGGATACCAATCTGAAGGCAGTGTGGCGGGTGTCACAGGAAGCCGCCAGGCGTTTGATTGCGGCAAGGGCGCCCGGTAACATCGTCAATACGGCATCAATTTTGGGGCTGCGAGTGATGCCCGGTATCCTGACCTACACCGTGTCCAAGGCGGGTGTTGTACAGATGACCCGGGCGCTGGCAATCGAATGGGCGCGATACGGGATTCGGGTGAATGCCATCGCGCCGGGGTACGTGGAAACAGATATCAATCGCGATATGCTGCAATCGGAACGCGGACGGGAACTGGTCACTCGAATTCCGCTGCGCCGGACCGGGGAAATGGATGAAATTGCCGGCCCCCTGTTGTTGCTGGCGTCCGATGCATCCAGTTTTATGACAGGTGAAATCATTGCTGTAGATGGTGGGCATCTGGTCAGTTCACTCTGACATGATCCTGCCAATCCCGTTTGACATCATGCGTCTGGTACATACTTGCGAGGCCCGGACGTTAACCCGAACCGCCGGAGACTACCCTGATGGATTTTTCGCTCCCCTCTGATGTCGAACACATGCGACTTGAAATTCGCGCTTTTGTAAACAATTGCATTCTGCCGCTTGAATCCCGACCCGATACCTATGACGACCACGAAAATATCCGCGAAGATGTCCTGTCCTCCCTGCGGCAGCAGGCCCGGGCGGCAGGCTTGTGGGCCCTGTCGATGCCCGTATCGCGTGGCGGCGGCGGCTTTGGCGCGGTTGGAATGGCGGCCTGTTATGAGGAAATGAACCGTTCGATATTCGGTCCCGCGGTGTTCAATGCCGCTGCTCCGGATGACGGCAATATGGTGGTGCTGAACAAAGTCGCAAGTGAAGCCCAGAAAGACAAATGGCTGCAACCGATCATTGACGGTACCGTCCGTTCGTCGATTGTCATGACAGAGCCGCATCCGGGAGCCGGGTCTGACCCGGCGGGAATGATGCAGACTACAGCGGAACGGAAGGGTGACACGTGGGTCATTCGCGGGCGAAAATGGTTTATAACCGGTGCCGACGGTGCCAGTCATTTTCTTCTGCTGGCCCGAACATCGACTGAACCGCGCCGCGAATTGACGACCTTCATGTTTCACAAGGATCAACCCGGCTGGCGAATTGTCCGGCGCATTCCTATCATGGGTCCGGAAGAACACGGCGGCCACTGTGAACTGGAATTCGATGGCCTGGAAATACCGGATGAAGACCGCCTGATGGATGTGGGGCGCGGCATGAAGGTCGTGCAAACCCGTCTGGGCACGGCGCGTCTCACCCATTGCATGCGCTGGCTCGGCATGGCCAAGCGCGCGCTGGAAATCTCGGGTGAATATGTGGCGGAACGCGAGGCCTTCGGCGGCAAGCTGAAAGATCGCGAGTCCGTGCAGTTGATGCAGGGCGATGCGGCCATGAATATCATGATCGGTCGCCTGCTGGTGATGCAGGCGGCATGGAAGCTCGATCAGGGCGGATTTGCCAAAAACGAGGTTTCGGCCGCCAAAATCCATGTCGCGGATACCCTGCATCAGGCGATTGATTCTTCGATCCAGCTGTGCGGCGCGAAAGGATATTCAAAGGATATCCTGCTGGAATGGATGTATCGTTATGCCCGGCAGGCGCGTCTGGTTGACGGTGCATCGGAAGTGCACAAAATGATTCTTGCGCGGGCCTTTCAGTCAGAAGGGATTGATTTCTGGTCATGGGGCTAGAGGCCGCCCGAATTGTTGAAAAGCTGACGGACTACCTGATGCAGGTCACCGTCGGGCCGGTTGTGGTGTCTTCGGTTGTACAGTTATCGGGCGGCGCTATTCAGGAAAACTGGGCACTTGATGTGGATATCCGGAAAGGCGAATGGGCCGGTCGGCACGAACTGGTCCTGCGCTGCGACGCGGCCTCCGGTGTCGCCACCAGCCATAGTCGGAGCGAGGAATTCACATTACTGAAAACCGCCCATCGGGCGGGAGTGACAGTACCGGTTCCGTGTCTGAACTGCGATGACATTTCGGTGCTCGGCCGCCGTTTTTTCCTGATGCACCGGGTTGTCGGAACGACGGCAGGGCACCGGCTGGCGCGTCAGCCGCTCGTCCCCGGCCTGCCGTATGAACTGGGGCAAAATCTGGCGCGTATTCATACGTTGAAACCACCACTGCCGGCTTTGTCATTTCTCGGAGACCCGCCCCCCCATCCGGCGGCTGCCGCCATCGCACTGTATCGCGAATATCTGGATGCGCTGGATGTCGCCCATCCGGCGATCGAATGGGGATTGCGATGGTTACAGGTGAACGCACCGGCCCCATCCGGCGCGGTGCTGTGTCACCGCGATTACCGGACCGGCAATCTGATGGTCCGGGACGGCCGTTTGGTCGCCGTACTCGATTGGGAATTTGCCGGATGGAGTGATCCGCTGGAAGATATCGGCTGGTTCTGTGCCAAATGCTGGCGGTTTGGTGCCCATGATCGCGAGGCGGGTGGTATCGGCGACCGTGAAGATTTTTATAAAGGATACGAAGATGCGTCTGGTCAATCAATCGACCGAAAGGCTGTCTATTACTGGGAAGTCATGGCGCACGTGCGCTGGGCGGTGATCGCCTGTCAGCAGGCGGCCCGCCACGTGTCCGGCGAAGAGCGCTCGCTGGAACTGGCGCTGACCGCTCACGTGATCCCTGAATTGGAACTTGAAATTCTTGATATGACGGAGCCACACCATGCGTGAATTGCCAAGCGGTGCCGGACTGCTGGACATTGCCCGTGACGTGCTCCGCGAAGACCTTCTGCCAGCCCTGCCCGAAGGTAAACGGTATCAGGCCCTGATGGTGGCCAATGCCATGGCCATCGTCATGCGCCAGATCGAGGCGGGAGAGGGTGCCACGGATGTTGAGCGAACGGCGCTGGAGGTCCTGTTGGGGTTCGCGGAGACGCCGTCAGGGTTGAACAGCGAGATGGCCCGGCGCATCCGTGGTGGTAAAGCCGACGAGGTGGACGTCTGGCAGGCACTGCATGAGATTGCGGTTGGAAAAGTTGCCGAAAGCAATCCGAAATATCGCTGACATTCAGTCGGGTTATGGTTGGAGCCGGTGCCATTTTTCAAAACGCCGGAATGGAAGCCGCTGGTCGATCCGCAATCCGGATGTCGGATTTTTCACAGATGCCGGGAACGACGATTTTCTGATGATGCGGCTGGCCCCGGTTTCCCGGGCCGTGACCCTGTCAAGTGGCAACGGGGGTCAACGAATGAGGGACCAGAGAACCGCTCCAACACCGCCGGCGATTAATAGTGAAATTGTCCCGAACATGCCATATATACGCAATTTCCCACCCCGGATAGTACGGCTTAATCCGACGGCGTGGGAGACCCTTGATAGCAATGCCATCCCCCCCATGGCGTGAATTACATAGTATGGTACACCATTCAGTTCCAGGGCCGCCATCAGAATCAGAATGGCTGGAACGTATTCCGTAAAGTTCCCGTGAACCCTGATCGCCTGGATCATTTCCTGATCGCCACGATCCAGAATGCCGATCTTTTTAGCCCGCCGCCGCCTGGTGACCCTGACTGTTAAGACCGCAAGAATTACAGACAAAAGACCTGCATAAAGACCTGTTACAGGAACAGACATGGCTTCTCCAATCAAATTATGTTGATTAACATATTTTAATTTATGATATATAACATAAATAAATTTTCAAGTCGAATTGGAACAGTCTTTTGAGTTATACGCCCGAACACAAACGCCAAACCCGCGAAAAAATTCTCACGGCTGCGGGAAAACTATTTAAACGAGATGGGTACGACGCCACTGGAATTGATACCATCATGGCCGACGCTGGCCTGACACGCGGCGGTTTTTACGCTCACTTTGTTGACAAGGAAGACCTGTTCTCCCGAATTGTCCTGCCCAGAAAATTTGATTCTCAACCTTCCTCAGAAACCTTCGATCCAACCGTTCAACTGTCTCAAATATTCGACTATTATCTGAGCATCGGTCATCGCGATAATCCCGGTGAGGGCTGTGCCCTGCCTGCCTTGTCCGCCGACATCGCCCGGACAGGCGGTCAGGCGCGCAGACGTTACACTGCAATATTCAGGGGGTTCTGGAAAATTATATCGCGGAATATCGGCACCAAACGGCAGCACGATTGCGACCAGACGGCTCAAGCCATATTGTCGATGATGATCGGCGGGGTCATTGTTTCCCGGGCTCTCGGTAAGGGCGAGGCATCAACTCAGGTTCTTGCCGCCTGCCATGAAAGCTGTGAAAAACTGGCGAAGATTCGATAGGCCAACGCCTGTTTTCTGTGTAACCCGCACCGCCCACATTCAAGACGCGCGTCCAAACAGACGATTATGCCATTCATCGCCTGCCCCCCAACGATTGCCCGGGGAGAAAGCCCGGCACTTTTATGGCTAGAGCAAAACCGGAGCAAACAGGTTCGTTCGCGAACGTGGCTTTGCCGGGATATCAATGAGTTAGAGCACTTCCGGCGATTCAAAAATTGCCGGAAGTGCTCTAGGGCCGGCCCCGCTGTTTTAGGACACCATTGATGAAATCCTGTGGTGCGCCGTATTTGGTGTAACAATTGTCGATATTACGGATCCGGCTGCTGATGCTGATCTCCGGAAATCCGATTTTTGCCATATCGTGTCGCATTGTCGCGGCAACCTTGCCAAGCGCCGCTCGGTCATAACCCTCTTCATCACGCAGGCGCAGGATCGCAATGCAATCGCTAATGCTTTCAGTCATCAGATATTCGGGACTGTTCTGCGGTGGTGGCGGTCGGTCGACATCGCCGGTCTGATGATGGGCGCATTCATGCCGGTCGATAAAGCTCTGAAATTCCGGTGGCGTCGCGGCAAAGTTGGATCTGAAAACAACCGGTTGGCCACTGCGATCCCTGATCGCCATTCCCGCCGCCGCGCCGACCCCTCCGCTGCTGCGGTCAATGAAGCGGACCGTTTCTCCTTTATTGTTGGTACAAGGCGGTGGGTTAACAACATGGTAGGTCGTCCGGGTTTCCGTGTGCTGAGCAGCGGCAACCCTGGTCAAGGCCAGGCAGACTGACAGAGCGACTGCGACAGGACATGCACGTAATACGGGTCCCGGCAATGACATCGTATACGACCCCTTTGGACAGAATGTTTCCAGTCACAGTGTATCAGACAAGTTCAGGTTCTTGTCATCTTTAGTCGCTGACAATGTTCAATGCGGCCAGTTTCTTGGCCAGAGACGCTTTGATCGATCCATTTGGCAGTTGATCGATTGCCTTACGATAGTCTTTTACCGCTTCATCCAGATGACCGACGCGCGCCAAAAAATCCGCACGTGTTGCAATTAACTGGTAACTGTCAGAGAGCAATCCACTATCGGAAATTAACGCCAAATCTTCCAGGGCCGATATTGGCCCGTCTTTATAGGACAACGCGATGCAACGATTAAGGCGATAAACCGGCGAGTCCTCAATCTCGATCAGCCTGTCATAGAGGGTGACGATTGCGCTCCAATTCGTCTGCTCATAAGTTGCCGCTTTGGCGTGCTCAGCCGCGATTGCGGCTTGCAACGTATAACGCCCGACCGCACCACCGCTAAAAGCGCGTCTTAAATAGTTGAAACCCGCAACGATTTGATCCTTTCGCCACAGATCTCTGTCTTGTTGATCCAATGGAATCAGCACCCCGGCCCCTGAAACCCGTGCAAGAACCCTGGCATCGGTAAGATGCATTAGCGCATAAAGGCCGCAACTCTCGGAATTTCCGGGTGCAAGGTCAATCAGCGTTTTGCAAAGGCGCATCGCCTCATAGGTAAGATCGGGGCGGGTAACATTTTCCTGGCGAGAGGTCAGGTAACCTTCATTGAAGATCAGATAGATCACCGCGTGGACCTGCCGGGAGCGTTCTTCCAACTGATCGGTTGCTGGAATACTTACAGGAATTCGGGCCGCTTTGATCTTGCGTTTTGACCGTAACAACCGGGTTCGAATGGCTTCATGATCGGCAAAAAATGCGGCGGCAATGTCCTTCGGTGTTAAACCAGTGACAATTGTGAGCGTCAACATGACCTGATCGGTCGGAGATATCGTCGGGTGACAGCACAGAAAGATCAAGGCCAGTTCATCATCATCAATGACCTTGTCAGAAAGGTATTTCTCATCAATGTCTTCAATGGCAGTCAACTCAGCCTCGATCCTGAGCTTTCCGTCGCTTTGAAGACGTGTTTTGCGGCGGCGTATAAAATCGATCAGACGCCGCCTGGCCGCGGTTCTGATCCAGGCACCCGGATTATCCGGCACGCCTGATGTGCCCCAGGTTTTCAGGGCGCTGGCAAACGCGTCCTGCACACAGTCTTCCGCCAGCTGAAGATCGCCGCTCGCCCTGCAGATGGCCGCAACAGAGCGCCCCCATTCGCGGCGGTGGGTTTCCTCAAGTTGCCGAACCAGTTTTTCTGAGCGCATCAAAGCCTAACGTATCATTTCGTCAGTTCCTTCATATCGACAACCGGTCGCACCTCAATCGCACCGAAGCCGTGCGCAACAAGCGGTAGCTTCTTCGCCCAGTCTATGGCGACATTGAGATCGTCGCACTCAACCAGATACCATCCGATGATACATTCCTTGATTTCGGCAAAAGGACCGTCGTGGAGTTTTATCTCGCCATCAACCCGGCGCAGGGTGGTCGCCGTAGACGGTGGATGGACAGGCTCTCCGGCACATAATATACCGGCTTTTGCCGCATCCTCGTTCCATTTAACGTAGGCTGCAGCATAATCGTCCCAGCCTTCACTTCCCATCGCCGGGCCCGAATCAGGTTCTGACGCCAAAATATAGGTATATTTCATAGGGTGTACTCCTTTGTTGCGGGCGGTGTTCCGCTGTTATTCGATGTCTACATTATAAGGACGTTTATACACTGGCAAACGCGTCAATTATTTTTCGGGGAGCATTAGTTGGCTAAAAACATTCTGTTGTGGATTTGAAACAGATAGGTTTTGTATGATTTCTTCTAGGACGGCAGGCAGCCAGTTAAGATTGCAGCAAATCTGAATCATTTTGCTATTTGCTATTTACTGTTGAAAACAGGCGCTCCAGTGAGTGGGGGCCTAGCTGGAATCAGTATCTAATATGCGCGACAGGGGTCAACGGTTGCCGAAAGGCTCACCCCAAAACACCCGCCCTGCAGCCTCATACCCCGGGTTCAATTTTCAACTTGCTGTGTTAGATTTTGAAAATTAACTTCACACAACGATTGATTTGATCCGCGCCGTGGTTACGTTTTGGTATGCGGGGGGAAAGTTACACGCGATGCGGGTTGAGATTGATTGTTTTGCGGCCTGTGCAAAGCATGCCCGGGAGCAAAAATCGGAACGGGAAATTCATATTGAGCGACACCCCCCTTGAAGAGATCAATGACAGCGACATCGGGCATGGCATCAAGTCTTTAAAAGACGGCTCCACAAATTCTACGGATATTGCTGCCTATTACGATGAATGGGCCGAGACTTATGACGCGACCTTGAAAAACTGGGACTATCAGGCCCCAGACGATGCCGCGGCAACCCTTTGTCGGTATTTGAAGTCCGGCGACGAAATTTTGGATGTCGGCTGCGGTACGGGGTTGTTCGCCATGGCCATGTCCCGGCGCCTGGATTGCCGAATTGAAGGCATCGATATTTCGGCGGCCTCTCTGGAAATAGCGGAAAAACAGGGCGGGTACGATCGCTTGCAGCGCCACGATTTACAAGCCGCCCCGTTGCCGGTAGGCGATAATGCGTTTGCCGCCGCCGCCTGTGTGGGGGTGATGACCTACATTGAAGACGCAGCAGGCCTGTTGGCTGACCTGTGCCGCATTGTTCGGCCTGGTGGCTACATCTTGTTCACACAGCGTGATGATCGCTGGGTCGAGAAGAATTTTGATTCTCTCTTTAAAAGTTTTGAGGTGCGTCGGCTTTGGACGCCGCTTGAGGTAAGCAAAGCGAAACCCTATTTACCGAAAAACGACGATTTCGGTGATAGCATTCGGGTTGTCTATGTACTCTGCCAAGTTGTCTGACACGGCCCTTGGCATCGAATTCCAGATCCGGCAGGCCGGAGTTTTCCGCCATTTATTTTGGCTTCTGGTACAGCTACGCTTGAATCGTGTAAACACACACATGTACTGTGATCGAGTCCATCAATTCCCACTTAGTCGATTGGTCTTTGGGAAATGATTTGTGAAAATCTCAGGAGATAGCCGTCCGGGTCGAGTACAGCAAATTCAGTGCGTTCGTCCATTCGATCGGTTCGCCAGTAAGATTTTGTGTAGATGTCGACGAATGGGTTCAGACCCGCTGACATAACAGCATCGTAAATTTCACGAACATTGTTTACGAGAAACTGAAAATTAATCCCCCGGCCATAAGGCTTCTCAAGTGGTGCAGGTTCCCAAGTTCCATCTCGCTCCCAAGAAGCGATCATTATTTGCGCGCCTTGAAACGCCAAATATGCATGCCTATCGTCGCCTCGTTGTTGTGCCATCGAAAATCCAAGTACGTCAGTGTAAAATGTAATGCTTTCGTTGAAATTCGAGCAATACAACTCGGGGACAAGGGGATTGATGTGGAACATTGAAATTCTCTCCCCCATTGATGAGCAGCATAGATTCAATCACATCGGCATATCGAAAGGGTTAACGAATTTCCGTAACCGGTCAGTTCCTCTCTTCAGGCAAGTTACTTGTTATGTCCCTTCGACCCCCGGCAACGGAAATCGGGATCGGCAGACTGGAAGCGGATCAGGGCGGAATATCAAGCGGGTTTTTTTGTTGTGACGAGACGATAACCGGCGTCGCATTGATCGAGGTTGAGCAGGTCTGAATAGCGCTTTGCCCAAACGCCGCTGTCCAGGTCGCGGGCAAGTTTTTCCAACCGCTCAGAGATATTGTCGATCGTCCAGAAGGAAGACATGGCGGCGGTAATTCTGGGGTCGAGATAGGCCTCAGGCCGCCGCCAATAGGCGTACAAGAAACCGTCCGTACAGTCATGCGGAACGGGAACGGTCGAAATCTCTACGGACCCAAGCCAGTGCTCGTAATCTGATATCCTTGGCATGATCTCATCGTCCAGCTGCACAAGTTCCGGAATGTAGTCGGCCAGCCAGAACCCGCGAAACGCAGGGTCGAATGTCAGCAGGACGACCGAACCCCGGGTCACGCGACGCATTTCTTTGAGGCCTTTCTGTTTGTCGGCCCAATGGTGAACCGTCAGGATCGCCATCGACGCATCAAAGGAATTGTCATTGAACGGTAAATCTTCTGCAAACCCCTGCGCCGTCGGGGCTGCCGAGGCGCCGCGCTGGCGAATCATTTCGACCGAGGGCTCAATCGCCGTGACGAGCCGGCCGGCGGGTTCATACGAACCCGCGCCAGCGCCAACATTTAGGACAGTTTTTGCCGGTCCCAGCGCTCGCTCGATCATCGCCCCGATCCGGGCATCAGGTTTCCTGAGATCAGAATAATTGACGCCGATTATATCGTAGGACGTGCGCATGGTGCCAAGTAGCATGGGATGCCTGACCCGTCACGAAATTTCCCATCCGGTCCGCCATCTCAATCAGGCAGATTGCCGGAATGGAATGTGTTCGCCTCTCTGCCTATCGGCTCAGGGCAATGAAGGCGACCGAGGGGACAACCATAAAGACGGCGATGACGGTCCGTGGTGTCAGGCGTTCCCGTTTGAAGATGAGGATGCTCAGCAGCATGGAAAATAGGGGCGAGGCGGCGACGATGGGGATGACGGTGGTGACGTCGCCGTGCAGTAACGCCGAATTCAGCGACAGGATGGCGGTTCCCATGATCAATCCGGCGACGGTAAACCAGTAGGGGCCCTTGTGCCGCCAGGAAACCGGCGGGCCGGACGGTTTCAGTCGCAGGCTGATATTGATGAGAATGGCAGAAACTGAAAATCCGACAAGACCGGCGAAATAGGGGTCGGGTATGTCTGCCATGCCGATTTTTGAAAGCACATGGGCCGTTGAGCGGATTACGGCGGCCCCGATCGGCAAGGCCAGCGCCCACAGCGGCCAGTCGCGGTCAAGCTTCAGGTTGCCGGTGGACAGCAGAATGATGGCCGACATGATACCGAGCGTACCTACACCGATCTGCCAGCTGAACAATTCACCCAGCCACCATACCCCCATGGCTGCGCCGAACAGCGGCGATACGGAACTCAGGGTAGAGGACAATGTGGGACCCAGATGCCGGGTTCCGGCAACCGACAGATTGGCAGACAGGGACGGGCGGAAGACGCCAACCAGCACGAAAATAAGCACAGCCGGCTGCAACCAGTTCGTCAGAACCAGAAAAAAAGGAGAGACCAGCCAGTAAAGGGATGCGGCGGATGTGATTGAAATTGCAGTTCCACGCCGGGCGGTGACATCCGCAAGGCCGATATTCTGCAACTGGGCACCCAGGGCAAACAGAAATGCCGAGGCCAGCGCCAGAATGACCGGTGACAGTTCAAGGCTCACGGTTGAGGATCAGCCGGTTGCATCGTGACCCGGCGGCGTTCACGCTGCCGGAACCGGGTGATAGACACCATCAAGACCGAGGAATTCGGTGCCGCCGTTCCGATAGAATGTGTCGGCACCGGCGTTCTCAAGCACGCTGAGCATTTTCGCGATCGGCAGGTTGCCGGTTTTGAGTTTGTCGATGAAGGCTTCCGGGCCAAGTTGATCAAGCATTTCAAACGGCCCACTGGACCAGGCAAATCCCCAGCGCATGGCCCGATCGATGTTGACGATATCATCGGAAATCTGACCAACCAGTTCGGCCGCGTACCACAGCGTACCGCCCATTGTCCGCCAGGCAAACCTGCCCTCGGCATCGTTGCTGTAGAGGACCTCAAGATTACGGTGCGCATCCTCAAGGTCAATGGTCAGGGCATCGCGCCAACCGCCGGTTTGAAGGTCAAATGTCTCTTTCTTCTTTGAGCCGTCATCCCGCTTTTGCATGCGGTAGAAGCCACCGCCGGATTTGCGGCCCAATTGACCGTGATCGAGCATCTCCTGTTCGGCTTTGGGGAAGGCTGTGAAATGCGATCCCATGTCGCCATCTGGCAGGTTGATCGCCAGGTTCTTACTGACAAAATCCATGACATCGAGGCCGATCAGGTCAATCAAACCATATAACCCGGTCGGCGGCAGGCCAACGGACCCGGACATCAGGGCGTCGATAGTTTCCATGTCGAGACCTTCACCGCGTGCGGCGGTAGCGTGATGAAGGCCACTGAGCATCCAGTAACAGCCGATCCGGTTGCCGATAAAATTGACCGTGTCCTTGGCATGAACCACACCTTTACCAAGATGAGCGCCGCAGAACCTGGCTAATGTCTCAATGACGTCCGGCGTCGTGTCTTTGCCCGGAACAATTTCGAGTAGACGCATGACCTTGACCGGATTGAAAAAATGGGTAACGACGATGTCTTTGCGAAGGCGGTCGGGCAGGCCTTTGGTAATATCGCGAAGCGGGATACCGGAGGTGTTGGTGCTGATCACCGAGCCATCTTTTCGCAGCGGCTCCAGGCGGGTGAAAAGCGCGCGTTTGGTTTCAAGATCCTCGATCACGGCTTCACAGATCCAGTCGCAATCGGCAATCTTTTCAAGATCATTCTCCAGCGTGCCGAGCGTGATGTTGGATGCCTTCTCTGGCGTGTCCAGTGCCGGCGGACGGCCACTCAGGATACGGTCCAGGGCCTTTTCAGCCGCCGCCATGGAGACATCAAGTAGCAGGACCTTGCAGTCCCGTTCGGCGCAGAGTCCGGCAATTCCACTGCCCATGGTTCCGGCACCGAGAACGGCAACTGACTTGATTTCACGCACCATGTTCTGGTCTCCTGACATTGACGGGATTGACGACCTTGCCTAAAGAGTGGGATGGCTTTTGTAAAGAGCTCGGAATCCGTGGGGGGGGAGCACAATGGTTAAACCGAATTTTGCCAAATTTGATACCCTGGCGCTACATGCCGGTCAGCAACCTGATCCGGCGACAGGCGCGCGTGCCGTGCCGATTTATCAGACGACATCGTTTGTTTTTGATGATACCGATCATGCGGCGTCACTCTACAATCTGGAACGACCCGGCCATATCTACACACGCCTGTCCAACCCGACCACGGCGGTGCTGGAAGAGCGTGTGGCCGCTCTTGAGGGCGGGGTGGGCGCGGTGGCTACAGCCAGCGGCATGGCCGCCCTGTTTCTGGCAGTGGCAACCCTGATGGACAAGGGCAGCCATATTGTCGCAAGCGGATCGCTGTACGGCGGATCACACAACCTGTTCACCTATACCCTGCCGCGCTTTGGCATCGATACCACTTTTGTCAATCCCCGCGACCCGCAAGCCTTCAAAGACGCGATTCGTCCGGAAACCAGACTCGTTTTTGGTGAAACCCTTGGCAATCCGGGAATTGAGGTCATGAATTTGCCGGTGATTGCCAGGATTGCCCATGATGCCGGGGTGCCCTTGATGATCGATGCGACGTTCACCACCCCCTACCTGATCAGGGTTTTTGAATATGGCGTTGATATCGCCATGCATTCATTGACCAAGTTCATGGGCGGACATGGCACGTCGATTGGTGGTGTTGTCATCGACAGTGGGCGGTTTGATTGGGAAGGCAGTGGTAAGTTCCCGACCCTGACGGAGCCCTATGCCGGATACCACGGTCTCGATTTTGCCGAGGAATTTGGCACGCAGGCATTTGTCATGCGAGCCCGGGCCGAAGGGTTGAAGGATTTTGGTGCCTGCCTCAGTCCGACCAATGCCTTTTATATTCTTCAGGGCATTGAAACCTTGCCGTTGCGCATGCAGAAACATGTGTCCAACGCCGAAACCGTGGCCGCATTTCTTGCCAGCCAGGACGAGGTTGAGTGGGTCAATTACCCAAGCCTGACATCACATCCCGATTATGAATTGGCACAGCAACTTCTGCCCAAGGGTGCCGGGTCGATTTTGAGCTTCGGTATCAAGGGGGGGCGCGACGCCGGGCGCACATTTATCGAATCGGTCAATCTGGCCTCACACCTGGCCAATATCGGGGATGCCAAAACTCTGGTCATTCACCCGGGCAGCACCACCCATCAGCAGATGAGCGCTACTGATCTGGCGGCCGCAGGCATTGGCGAAGGGATGATCCGTCTGTCGGTCGGTATTGAAGATAGCGACGATATTATCAGTGATCTGAAGCAGGCGCTGCGTCTGTCGCAGAAAGGATGAGGGTGGTCTAATGGAGCTCACGGTAAACGATCTGATGGCCTTTGCCGCGACTGGCGGCCGGGCGCTAAATGCCGATGAACCGGCGGTCATTTTTGTTCATGGGGCCGGACTCGACCGGACGATCTGGCAATTACAGACCCGCAACGTCGCCCATATGGGGCGGCGAGTGTACGCCGTTGACCTGCCGGGGCACGGCCGCTCGGAGGGTGAGCCGCTGGCCAGCATTGGTGAGATGGCCGACTGGGTGATCGCCTTTATGGATGCCGCCGGGGTCGACAAGGCCAAACTGATTGGTCATTCCATGGGCGCGTTTGTCACCCTGGAGGCGGCGGCAAAATACCCGCACCGCATCGAAAAACTTTGCCTGATGGGGGTTTCGGAAACCATGCCCGTGCATCCAGATCTTCTGGCTGCTGCGGAAAACAACCAACGGCTTGCACCTGAGTTAATCGTCTATTGGGGTCTGGGTGAGACTGCTAAAATCGGCGGCCATCCACACCCGGGTCTGTGGATCCAGAATGCCAGCCAGACGCTGCTCGAACTTTCGGCTGATGGTGTCCTGTATAACGATTTGTCAGCATGTAATGTCTACCAGGGAGCCGCGGAGGCTGCCGGGCGGGTTAAATGTGAAACCCTGTTTGTGCTTGGCAAAGATGACATGATGACCCCGGCACGCAAGGCCGGTCCGCTGATTGGCGCCATTTCGACGTGTTCAACAACAATAATCGACGATTGCGGGCATATGATCATGAGCGAACGCCCCCATCAGGTGTTTCAAGCCCTGCGAGGATTTGTCTAGAGTCTGCCGGAATGGCGCAGATAGGCCAGTCCCAGAAAGAGCAGAAACGCCGCGATGGTTCCGGTAAAAACGTTCCGCCGGGTCAGAAAAAATATGACAAAGCCGATAACCATTGCAGCGACCCGATCAACCGTTTCGGAATGGGCCAGTGTGCCGACGGGAAAGACAAGGATACGGGTAATCAAACCGGCCAGCATTGCATAGGCGACGCAGTTGAACCACTGGAAGAGAACGCCATTCGGGTCGATTCGGGTTGCCAGGCCGACGCCCAGTGCCCGCCATACGAATGTCGCCATAATGCATAGAACAAGGACTAGCCAGGGAGTCGGGTCAGTCATGGGCGGCTTCCCGGTTTCGGGTCCATAATCTGTCCGTGAAAAAGGCCACCGACCCGGCGAGGACCCCGGTTAACGGAACGCCCCAATTGGGGAGGAGGAGATGCAGCACGGGCCCGGTCATGGCACCGAAAATAACGGCAATGATGCAATTGCGTGCCCGCACACTCGAAAATACGAATACAAAATAGGCCGGATTCAGAAAAACCAGACTCAAGGTGACGTAGGCTGGCATGTTCCCCGCCAGAAAGAAACCCGCCGATGTTCCGATCGCACCGCCCAATAGGCAGATCACCGATACACCCATGAAAAATGGAAACCGCTGTTGCAGGGGCATGTCCGGGCAACGGCTCATGGTCACGGACCAGATGTTGATGGAAACTATCTGCGCCATCAGATACCGCCACCGTTTGGCGCGTGGGTCACCGCGAAACAGAGGCATCATCACGATCACCATCGGTAAAAACCGGACATTGGCCATGGATGATGTCGTGATGATGGCGAGTAACGGGGCTCCCAGTACAAACAGTTCAACCATGGCAACCTGTCCCGGAAGGCCCCAGATTCCAAGGGTCGAGGCGACTCCGATCCCGAGCTCCAGGCCTGCGGCATGGACCAGCGATCCAAATCCGATCATCGCGCCAATGACCATCCAGAACGGCATGGTTATGGCCGCGGCAATACCAGCAAAAAACGCAGTCGTATTGGTCTTTGACCAATTTTGAGGTGGTGATTCGATAACCATATTGTTCCGCGTGCCGATCATTTTTGCCGAAATCCCGGCACAATCAGTTAGGCGGATTGGGTGTGAATCGTCAAGTGCTCCGAGTGATGGGTTATCATAGGAGGGAAATATGATGCAAAATAATAATTAATGAGACAAAAATAATAGTAAAAGTGAAATTTTGTTGAAATTTTGTTTCAGCTGCTATTCAATGTCAAAACTGGCAATGAAATAGCGCGAGGTATTATGTCGGAAAAAATGAGCCGCCCCGAAAGTTCCTCTGCCCTGCAAAAGTCAATGATCGTTCTAAGTGCGTTGCTTGATGGAGACCGCCCCATGGGGTTGGCAGAAATCGCCCAGCATACGGATATTCCGCGTCAGACTGTGTACCGGTTGGCGCGACAACTTGAGGAGGCCGGATTGATCCGGCGTGAGTTGGGCGGTGACGGATTTACAGCCGGAGCGGCATTGCTGGATATCAGCATTGATGCATTGCGCCTGGCAAACAGGTCGTTGCCCGTGCGTGGTGTTCTTCGAAATCTCGTGGAATTGGTCGGGGAGACCTGCAATGTTGGTGTTCTGGATCGTGATCAAATTGTTTACATTGAGCGGGTTGAATGCGATTGGCCGCTTCGCCTGCAGTTCAGACCCGGTAGTCGGGTTCCCATTCACGCGACGTCAATCGGCAAGTTGATGTTGGCACATTTGCCAAGTCGCACGCGAACCCGCATCCTGACCGCGCAGGCGCTGAACCGCCTGACAGAACACACCATTACCGATGTCGCGGAGTTGGACAAACAGTTCCGCCGGATCCGCAAGCAGGGTTTCGCAACCAACGATCAGGAAAACCTGCACGGCATGGTCGCCATGGCGGTTCCCGTGTTTGATCCGAAACGACGGGTAATTGCTGGGTTGGCCATTCATGCCGCTATCGCCCGCATGAGCCTGAGCCAGTTGGAGGATCATTTGCCTCGACTGCGATCGGCTGCCGATGCGATCGGTGAAAGCATTCATGATTTACTGCAACCGGAAGAAGGCGGCAGGGCGATTGCCGTGACGATCCCCGAAAGGAACTAGAAAATGAACAACATCGCTGTTCAGTCGTCCCATGATGACGGCGTGGCCAAAGAGATTGTTGGCGGATTGATTGCCAGGGCGCGTATTGCCATGGCGATATTTGAATCGGCAGGGCAGGTCCGCGTCGATGAGGCTGTCACGGCGCTCGCCTGGGCAATTTACGAACCAAGTCGGGCGCGGGAGTTGGCGGAATTGGCTGTGACCGGCACCGGACTTGGAAATGTTGAAAGCAAGATTATCAAAAACACCCGCAAAACCTTCGGAACTCTGCGTGATTTGATGCGGGTCAAGACCGTCGGGATTGTGGAAGATGATCCGGCAAAGGGTATTGTCAAATATGCCAAGCCGGTCGGTGTGGTTGCTGCGATTGCGCCGTCAACAAACCCCGCTGCGACACCGGTAAACAAGGCGATGATGGCAATCAAGGGGCGAAATGCCGTAGTTGTGGCACCCTCTCCAGCCGGACTGGAAACGACCACCAGAACTGTAGAATTCATGCGTGCTGAGCTGAAAAAAATCGGCTTGCCGGAAGACCTTGTCCAGGTATTGCCTTCTCCGGTGAACAAGGCACTGACGCAGGAGTTGATGAACCAATCCGATCTGATTGTCTGTACGGGATCCCAGAATAACGTGCGGAGGGCTTATTCGTCCGGTACGCCGGCCATTGGTGTCGGTGCCGGCAATGTCCCGGTGATTATCGATTCAACCGCTGATCTGGCTGACGCTGCGGAAAAAATCATGCAGTCGAAATGTTTTGATAACTCAACATCGTGTTCATCAGAAAACTCTGTGTCAATCGTTGACGACGTCTACGATGCGGCGATTGCCGCCCTCAAAACCGCAGGCGGGTACCTTTGTTCGGCGGACGAAAAAGAAAAAGTCCGCCAGACTCTGTGGGTCGATGGGCACCTGAACCGACATGTGATTGCCAAGGACCCGGATGTTCTGGCCAGAACCTGCGGGTTGGGCCCGGCAGCGGAGTCAGCCAAATTCTTTATGGTGGAAGATGAAGCCCGGGTCGGGAAAGAGCACCCGTTTTCCGACGAAAAACTTTCACTTGTTCTGACGGTCTATCGGGTCAAAGATTTCGCGGCAGCGAAAGAACATGTCCAGAATATACTCGATTTCGTCGGGATGGGGCATTCCGTTGGTATCCATACAAAAAATGACGATCATGTCCGTGCACTTGCAGAGGACTTGAAAGTCGTGCGCGTTCTGGTCAATCAGGCTCACACGTTTGGCAACGGCGGCAGTTTCAATAACGGCCTCAATTTTACCTTGTCCATGGGCTGTGGCACATGGGCTGGCAACTCCATATCAGAGAACCTGGGATACCAGCATTTCATCAACATTACGCATCTGGTGAGAACCATACCGGAAGACAAGCCGTCCGAGGACGAACTGTTTGGCGAGCACTGGCAAAAATACGGGAAATGAAAGTATGAATTTTGAAGAATATGCGGCCAAGCCGTTGCTTGGTGCCGGCGGAATTACTGTTCCCGAGGGTGTTGTAGTGAATTCTCCGGAAGCGGCGGCAGTGGCCGCCGAAAAACTGGGGAAGGTGGTGGTCAAGGCACAGGTTCCCGTCGGAAAGCGGGGAAAGGCAGGTGGAATTCAGTTGGCGGACACCCCTGCCCTGGCGGCACATCATGCTCGGAATATACTCGGTATGACGATTGGAGGATTAACGGTTGGTCAGGTGCTGGTTGAACAGCAATCGGATATCAAACATGAGTTTTACGCGGCTGTTCTGAATGACCCGGTCTCGAAAGGACCGGTTGTCATGTTTTCGACTGAAGGTGGTATGGACATTGAGGATATCGCAATTGCAACTCCTGAAAGACTGCACCGTGCGGAAGTTGATATCCGTCGTGGCTTCAACCGGGAACAGGCGGTTAAACTGGTCGGTGCGCTGGATCTGGACGGTGCAAATAGCAAGGTCGCTGATGTATTGAGCAAGCTTTATGACGTTTATCGCGAAAATGATGCGGAACTGCTCGAAATCAACCCGCTGATCATCACGTCGAAGGGTCATGTGGTGGCGCTGGATTGTAAATTTGTTATGGACGATTCGGCCGTCAAACGTCATCCGGAATTGGCAGCGCGTGGGACACCGGAAGTGCTTAGCGGGCTGGAAGCCAAGGGTGACGCCAATGCTGTCAAATATATAGAGCTGGATGGGGATATTGCAGTGTTGGCAAATGGTGCCGGGTTAACCATGACGACCATGGATGTGGTCCGCCACTATGGCGGCAAGCCCGCCAATTTCTGTGAAATCGGTGGCGAGGCCTATACCAAGGGCAAAGTGGCTCTGGAGATGGTATTGGAAAAGCCGGGAGTGAAAAGCCTTGTTGTTAATTTTTGCGGTGCGTTTGCCCGCTGCGACGTGATGATGGAGGGGCTGTTGAGTGCCTGGGAGGAACTGAAACCGGAATTGCCGGTTTTCTTTTCGATTGCCGGAACTGGTGATATGGAGGCCATTCGCCTGTTGAAGGAGCGGCTGGACATGGATCCTTATCCGGACATGGATGCGGCCAGCAAGGCGGCAGTTGATGCCGCCCGTCGCGCAGGAGCCGGATCATGAGGATTGTTCGCAAACATCATCGCGTTCTGGTGCAGGGCATTACCGGCAAACAGGGCACCTTCTGGACCGAACGAATGCAGGCGTACGGAACCCGGATCGTTGGAGGGGTGAATCCGAAAAAAGCCGGAAGTGAACACTGTGGTGTGCCGGTCTATGCCTCCGCCAGGGAGGCTATGTCCGCCGATGGGGGGTTTGACGCGTCTATTTTGTTCATTCCGCCATTAGGTGTGAAAGAAGCCGCAATGGACGCAATTGAAGCAGATGCCAAAGGGATCTGCATCCTGACGGAACACATTCCCGTGCAGGATGTCATGTATATAATGGCTGCCGCAAAAGAGCGAGGGACCCAGATTACCGGCCCTAACACTGCGGGCTCCGTGACTGTTGGCGAATGTTTCCTGGGGTTCATGCCGGCATTCAATGAACGTATTTTCAAGCGGGGAAGCGTGGGGGTGATGTCGCGTTCGGGCAGCCTTGGCACATTGATGTGTCAAAATATTGTAAGCGCAGGGTTCGGTCAGTCCGCTTTCGTCGGTATTGGAGGTGATCCCGTTATCGGGACAACCACGCGGGATGCCCTGGAAGCGCTGGATCACTTTGAGGGTACAGATGCCGTTGTGATCGTTGGCGAAATTGGCGGTACGATGGAAGAGGAAGCGGCGGCCTACGCTGCCGGGATGCACAAGCCGGTGTTTGCCTTCATCGCCGGTGGCGCGGCGCCTGTCGGCAAAAAAATGGGGCACGCCGGGGCAATCGTTATGGGAGACAAGGGAACATACAGGTCCAAACGCACGGCGCTGGAGCAGGCGGGCGTTATGGTGCTGGATACGCCATCGCATGTTGGTGACGCATTAAAGGGTGCGCTTGCAAAATGACGGCGGATTTTGTTCTCCCGCAACTTATGCTCACTGGTTGTGATTGAGATATTTCAGATCGAAAATCAACTGGAAGGCTTGCGGTAGCTAAAATAGTAAAGCTATTCTAATATGAAACAACAATGAAACCGCCGGTTCTGGCGGCGTCATTGTTGGCTGCCGCCTTTTTCGGACAAGCGGTTAGTATATTTGACGTGCGGCTGATCTGATTGTTTGAAAGTACTGATTTTCCCAAGATGTTATATTTTCTCGATCCTGCTTTAAACCTGCAGGGAGCGATGCGAGCAACCTATGATCCGGTTCTTGTAATTGCATCCTATCTCATTGCTGCGCTGGCCTCCTATTGTGCTCTGGCAATTTCGGAACGAATTCGGGAAACAGAAGACAGAAATGTCATCTACGCCTGGCTTGCGACGGGATCGACCGCGATGGGGGGCGGTACCTGGGCCATGCATTTTCTGGCAATGCTTGCTTTCGATCTTCCGGTCCCGGTTAATTATGACCTGTCGATCACCCTGATTTCGATCATACCTGCAATTTTCGGCAGTGGAATTGCGTTGCACGTCGCCAGCCAGCCTCAATTGGGAGGAAAGCAGTTACTTGTCAGCGGTCTGTTTATGGGGGTTGGCATCGGTGTGATGCATTACACCGGGATGGCCGCCATGCGCATGAACGCAATTATGCAATACAGCATGGGATTGTTTTTGCTTTCGATTTTTGTTTCGTTCATCCTCTCCGTCGTTGCACTGTATGTGAACAAGGTCGCACGATCCTACAATGCAGTAGGTGTTAAAAAAGCCATGTTCGGTAGCGCCCTGATTATGGGATTGGCCGTTGCCGGTATGCACTACACGGCAATGACGGCGGCGTATTTTTTCCCGACCGATCAAGCAACTGGCGTGCAGGCGCTGTTTGACCCCTTGCTATTAGGACTTTTTGTCGGACTGACTGCCGTGGTTATCATTGTGCTGGCAATCATTGTGACCGTGTTTGACAGTCGTGTTCACATGATGAAGAGCGACCTTCATACCACTCGGCAGCGTATGCTGGATGCCATCGAGAGCATTTCTGACGGGTTTGTAATTTTTGATAACAAGGGGGAACTGGTCGTTTCGAACAGTAGTTTGCAGACGATCTATCCAGACATGGAGGGTGCCCTTGACAGGGGGACTTCTTACGAAGAATTTGCCCGTCGCTGGGCTTTGCAGCAAGAAATGCTTCCGGGGGGTGTTTCCGTCGATGAATACGTTCGGGGTCAAATTGACACCCTGTTCAGTACCGGCCGCCTGAATGCGGAGCGCGAATTCAAGGATCGCTGGCTCTATGTAAAGGAAAATAAAACTGAAGGTGGTGACATCGTTGGGGTCTGGTCCGATATAACCAAATTCAAGGAAATGCAAAGGTCGCTGGAGAAACTGGCTCACCACGATCCATTGACCGGGCTACCCAACCGCACATTATTCCATGACCGACTGGATCGGGCCAGTTCCCAGGCAAAACGACATGGGGGAGCGATTGCCTTTATGTTTTTGGACCTGGATGGCTTTAAGCCGATTAACGATGTTTATGGACACGAATCCGGTGATTTGGTGCTGAAAGAAGTAGCGCTGCGTCTGAATAAATGTACGCGTGAGACCGATACGGTTGCGCGCCTGGGAGGCGATGAATTCGGCGTTATTCTGGAGCCGCGTGTGACGCGGGAAACCACGGAAGTAACGGCACGGCGTATGCTGGCTGTGTTGTCCGATCCGATCCTGATCGGCGACCGGAGTTGCACGGTTGGCGTCAGTATTGGTATCAGCATGTACCCGGCAGACACTGAAAATCTGGATACACTCGTCAAAAACGCTGACGAAGCCATGTACGAAGTCAAGAAAAGTGGCCGCAACAACATCCGTTTTTTTCAGTGAGACAGCTCCGGAATATCTGAGAATTTCTGTTGAACCTCCCGCGCCCGCCAGATTTTGGCGGTGCCATTCACGCATCCTGGTCTTTCAGTCAGATGAGGCCTGTGTCGGTGAACTGCGGTCATCGTGCGTTTATGCCAGCCATGGTCTGATTAAATGCCAAAGTGATAATTGTTCACGTGCCGATTGGCGTCATGTCGCGATTGGAGCAAATAGCTTAAGCTGCAGAGCTATATAGGACTTGAGGAAGCAGATAGTTACCTAGTAGTATCTGCGCATTCCAATCAGGTGCGCTGACTGCTCCTGTCGGTCTCAGGGAGGGTATCGCGTGCAGTTAAAGAGATTGGCTCGGGAGCTGGGTGAGGACATCGTCGGCAGTGATATCCGGGTACCAAAATATGTGCTGTTGGCAAATCAGATTATCGATGAAATCGAGACCGGCAATCTGAAACCCGGCCAGCAATTGCCGGGCGAAGCTGACATGGCGGCCGCATTGCCAGCCAGTCTTGGAACAATCCAGAAAGCATTGGCGCGCTTGTCTGATCAGGGTGTCGTCGTTCGTCGACATGGGACCGGAACATTCGTTTCCGATGGTCGGCAGCGTCTGACTGATCTCTGGCATTTTCGATTTACCGACGATGATGGTTCAACTCTGCTGCCGGTTTTCGCAACCGTCCAGTCTGTCGCCGTGACTGTTGATGCGGGGCCATGGGCGCCGTTTCTGGGAACCGAGAGTGACTGGATATGCATTGAACGCCGGATTGACGTAAATGACGAATTCAGCTGTTTTGCGCGCTTATTTGTATCTGCCGTGCGGTTTCCGGGATTGCTTCGGGTAGATCGGCGCCGTCTTGAAAATGTGACTTTCCGGTCGTATCTGAAGGAATCCTATGGCGTAGTGACGCTGCGTGTGACAGAGCAGGTTGCTGCTGAAACAATGCCTTCTGACATCTGTCAGGCGATGAAAATTCCGGTTTCCACGACGGGACTGGTCTATCACTTGCGGGGCTACGGGTATCGCGACGCGCCGTTATCCTATCAGGTTATTTATATCCCGCCAAATGCCCGCCGACTTGAATTTGGTAGCCATCGCGGCTAGCGGGAAAGTCCAGGACAAGGAAAATACATGCCGCATTCGACCTACCTTCCTGAGTTGATGGGTTCTGCACAGGTACATCCGACTGGACGGTTCGAAGCCGGTTCCTGGCAGGAATTCACTGTAACCTACACGGCAGGCAAGTTTGGCATTGACGATTCTGGCTCAATCAAGCTGGTGCACCGGTTTGCCAGTGATATGGGACGGCCGCAGATGACCAGTCCATCCGCCCCGAATTATGTCACTGTGGAAGCTTCAAATGGGGCAGTGCTGGCGGTCGACTTTGATGGCAAACAGAATATTCGCCCATGGGACAAGACCATTTATATAAAAGTCGTTCGTGGGTTTCTCCGCCAGGGGGATCAGATTGTTATTCGTCTGGGAGATCGCCGACAGGGAAGCCCCGGAATTCGTGTGCAAACCTTTTGTGAAGATACGTTCGAGTTCCGCGTGATTGTAGATGCAATCGCAACGTACAATTATGTGGAATTATCAAATCAGCCCACCGTATCCATCGTTTCTGGCCCGCCAGTTCGGTGGAAAGCAATCTTGCCGACAGAACGCAACGCCGGTGAATCATTCCGCCTATGCCTGAAGGGGGAAGACCGCTGGGGAAATCCGTCAGATCAAGGTGACCAGACGTTTCGTTTGCGCTCAAATTTCGAGATTGTCGGCCTGGAAGACAGGGTTACCTTCCGGGAGGGCAGTTTTTCCATCGTCATTGAGGATCTCAAGTGCAACCAGACCGGCGATCTGGTAATTGAGGTGCTAGATGTCGACGGCGTTATCATCACCCGCTCCAATCCAATGAGACTATCTGCATCCTGCCAGCTATTGCCGTTCTGGGGAGATCTCCACGGACAGTCAGAAGAAACCATTGGTACCAATTCGGCACGTGAATTCTTCGAGTTTGGTCGGGACAAGGCGTTTCTGGACGTGTGCTGCCACCAGGGCAATGATTTCCAGATTACCAGTGAATTCTGGGCGGCATTAAATGATCTGACCGCAGAATTCAATGTCGATGGCAAGTATATCAGCTTTCCCGGATATGAATGGTCCGGTAATACCGGCATGGGCGGCGATCGCAACGTCCTGTTCATGAATGAGGGGCGCCAGATACATCGATCGTCTCATGCTTTGATTGAGGACATGTCAGATGAACATACGGATGCCCATACGGCATCGGACCTGTTTGCCTCACTGAAGGATGAGGATTGTACGGTGTTTGCGCATATCGGTGGCCGGTATGCCGATATCAAAATGGCACATGATGACCGCCTGGAACGAGCTGTAGAGGTTCATTCCGCGTGGGGGACATTTGAATGGTTGATTCATGACGCCTTCGAGCAAGGATATCGGGTCGGAATTGTTTCCAACTCGGATGGCCACAAGGGTCGGCCGGGTGCCAGTCATCCCGGAGCAACCAGTTTCGGGTCTTACGGCGGCCTGACGTGTCTGTTGGCTCCTGCACTGACCCGTACCGGTATCATGGATTCCTTGCGGCGACGGCATCATTACGGAACAACGGGATGCCGCATGATCCTGGATACCCGCGTCGCGTTCGACCAGCCCGCCGATCGTTTTGACGAAGACCCTAATCTCGGACCAACCAAATCCGAGAAAGTCGAGTGGGCGATGATGGGCGATATTGTCCGCAGTACGGGCGATCACGTGACATTCCACGTGGATGCGCATGCTTCGGCACCGATTGAGCGGATTGAAATCCGCAATGGTCTGGCGACGGTGGAAACCTGTCGTCCGTATACCCGGTCTGATCTCGGGTCGCGCATTCGGGTTGTATGGGAAGGATCGGAATACCGAGGCCGGGGCCGGGAAACCTGGTGGACCGGATTTGCCGAACTGACCGGAAATACATTTTCGCGATTGCTGCCGATCAATCGATACAACATCGACCGGAACTTCCATCAGTCGGCTCCTGACCGGGTTGAATGGGAGGCGTTGACGACCGGCGGTTTTGGCGGTTTTGACGCATGGTTGGGCGAGCGGGATGCGGGAATTCTGAAAATCGATACACCGCTGGTCAAGGAAGAAATAAAAATCAGTGATATTGGAATGGAAGACCTGGTTTTTGAAAACGGCGGAATTGGTCGTCGGATCCGGGTGTTTCGATTGCCGGAGGAAAACCCTCACCGAAAAGTCACAATCGACCGCCGTCTGCCAGTCATGGACGGGCGAGACAACCCTTATTATGTATGCATTGTCCAGGAAGACGGTCATCTTGTCTGGTCCAGCCCGACCTACGTATTTCGTGAAGAAGGGTAGGCAATGAAACGCGGGATCGATCATATCGTTCTGGCCGCCCGACACCTGGAATCGGCCTGCGCGTATTACGAACGAATGGGTTTCACCCTGACGCCACCGGCGCAACATCCCTTTGGGACCGGCAATCGGTTGGCGCAACTACGGTCCGGGTTTCTCGAAATCCTGAGCGTTACACGCCCGAAGGATGTGATGGAACACAAGCGGGGTGTATTCAGGTTTGCCGCCTACAATCGGGATTTCCTCCAGCAGCGGCAAGGCCTGTCAATGGTCGCACTAAGTAGCGATAGCTGGGAAGATGACAGAGAGGCGTTTATCGCCGCTGGTCTGGAATTACCGGAACCTTTCGCCTTTTCCCGACTAGCCCGGCAGCCGGACGGACACAATGTGACGGTCGGGTTTGACCTGACATTTGCGCCAGACCCGGAACTCCCGAATGCCGTATTTTTCACGTGCCAACATCGTCATGATGCAGAATTTTTTTATAAATCGGAATATCAAAGCCATATCAATGGGGCGCACGAGATCAGCGAAGTGATCATGGTTGCCAAGGACGCCGGTTGCATCAGACGCCTGTGTTCCAGCCTGTTGGAGGAGGAATATGTTTTTGACGATGAGGCAGGACTTTACTGTCAGGTTGACGGCGCGCGCATCCGCGTCCTGACAGAACAGCAACTTGTGCAACGGTTCCCGGGTCATGATGTCATAAGTTTCGCAGGCGACGGCGTGTTTGCCGGTTTTGGTCTGCGGGTGTCTGATCTGGATGTAACCCGGTCTGTTCTGAAGTCGGCAGAAATCGATTTTGCAGACAAGGGCGGTAGTATCTGGTTATCGGCGTTCGGCACAATTGTTGAATTTGCGCCGCTTTCAACGGGGGGGAAGCCGTTATGACTACCGAGATGCTTCGGGTGTCTGTCTGGCGTGGTAAAGCAGACGGCGAATTCGTCCAGTACCAGGTGCCGCGTCAGGAAAACCAGACTGTCCTGGACCTGGTGACCTATATTCAAAGATATCTGGATCCGACCGTGAGTTACCGGTTTTCCTGTCGGGTCGGTGTCTGCGGGTCCTGCGCCATGACCGTCAACGGGAAGGCGCGCTGGACCTGTCGTAGCCATGTCGCCAATGTTGCGCACGGCGGGCACATCGAAATTCGGCCACTCGAATCCCTGCCTGTCGTCAAGGATCTGGTCGTTGATATGACTACGTTTTTTGACAAATGGGCCAAAGCAAAGGGTTCGTTTGAACCGACGCGGTCCCGTCATGATGATCTTGCGTCGATAACGTCGACTGACCGGCAACGTCGTCAGGTCGACGCCGGCATAGAATGTATCGGATGCGGAGCCTGCTACGCGACCTGCGATGTGGTTAAATGGAAACCTGATTATCTGGGGCCGGCAGCGCTCAACCGGGCGTGGACGCTTGCCAATGACGTCCGCGACGGTGGCAATCAGCAAAGGTTGCGCGCGGTCGCCGGTGATGATGGTTGTCTGGGCTGTCACAGCCAGCAGGGGTGTGTAGAGCGATGCCCCCAGAAACTGAACCCGACGAAGGCTATCGCCGGCCTGAAGCGCCTGACCGTTCTTGCCGCTATCAAGGGGGATTTATGAACATAAACACCTCGGCAAAAACGGAAACCTGGCTGTGGCTGGGCCAGCGATTGAGTGCCGTTGTGCTGGCGGTATGTGTCGTCGTCCATATCGTGACCATGATCTTCGCCATGCGGGGAGGTTTGAGTACCGGCGAAATTGCCGGACGGGTGGGTGGCAATGTCTGGTGGCTTACGTTCTATGGCCTTTTTGTCTTGTCTGTATCAGTGCACGCGCCAATTGGTATACGGGCTGTTTTACTGGAATCTACGCCGATTTCGGCCAGACGCATTGGTCTGCTATGTATGATTTTCGGTCTGTTTATCATTGTTTTTGGAATAAAGGCGGTGATCGGCCTGTATCAGTTGGGGCCGGTGTGATGAAAAAAACAAACCGCAACCATCCGACCTACTGGGCCTTTCTGTTACACCGGTTATCCGGCGTCTTGTTGGCGATGTTCATTCCGGTTCACCTGTATGTTTTGAGCCTCGCAATTACAGACGGCGCCGCTCTGGACACGTTTTTGAGATGGTCAACAACGCCGATGGTGAAGGTGCTGGAAAGTGGCCTGGTGATCTTGTTGGCAGCGCATCTGACGGGAGGATTGCGCCTGCTGGCGCTGGAATTCTGCGCCTGGATGTCCTGGCAGAAAACCGCTGTTGCAATTTCCGCCGGCTTGAGTCTGGCCGCCGGCTTGTTGTTCTTTCTCAATGCCGGTTGAACTTGCCATGATCCCGCTCGGGGCGCTTTTGGCGGCGTTTGTCGTGGCTGCTGCCGGATTTGGTGACGCGTTGGTTTTGGGCGCAGTCTGGTATCATTTTCTGGCACCGGCGGAAGCCGTCCCTCTGATTGTCGCCAGCGGATTCATTATGCAGATGCAACCACTTTACCGGCTACGCAACGAACTCAAGTATGATCATCTTCTTCCGTTTGTTGTCGCTGGTATCGTCGGTGTTCCGATGGGTGCATGGTTACTGATTCATGTGGAAGCTGATCCCTTTCGAAGCGGTATCGGAATTTTTCTGGTGCTTTATTGCGGCGTTATGTTGCTCGTGCATCAGAAACCGAAACTTCGGTGGGGTGGAAAAATAGCTGACTCCGGTATCGGGTTGATCGGCGGCGTATTGGGCGGATTTGCCGGGCTAAGTGGTGTCACGCCAACTTTGTGGGTTGGCTTGCGGGGATGGACGAAAGATCGCCAACGTGGAGTCTATCAACCATTTGTTTTTGCTATGCATGGGCTGTCCATCGCCTGGTTGGCAAGCAAAGGGCTGGTCGATGGTCAGACGGGGCTCCGGCTTTTGTGGTGTTTGCCTGCCATTGTCATTGGGGGATGGGCGGGGTTGCGCATTTATCATCGGTTGGATGAAACGCGGTTTCGGAATCTGGTTCTGATACTGCTGCTGATTTCAGGAATGACGTTAGTGATGTATGGATACGGAAATTGAAATGAACGAACAAGTGGAACATCACAAGACGGATGTCCTGATCCTGGGTGCCGGCGGTGCCGGGTTGTTTGCTGCCTTGCATGCCGCCAGCGCCGCACCGGAACTGGACATCACCATTGCCGTTAAGGGGCTGTTGGGGAAAAGCGGATGCACGCGCATGGTCCAGGGTGGATTCAATGCTGCAATGGCGTCTGATGATTCCGAAATTCGACATTTTATGGATACCATTGAGGGCGGTAAATGGCTTAACCATCAGGAACTGGCCTGGACGCTCGTCAATCACGCCCCCGTGCGCATTCGGGAACTCGAGAACGAATTGGGATGCTTTTTCGACCGCAATCCGGATGGCAGTCTGCATCAGAAAGCATTCGCCGGTCAAACCTATGATCGGACGGTCCATAAAGGTGATCTGACAGGTATCGAAATCATCAACCGGTTGTCAGAGCAGCTCTGGAAGCGTGGCATCCATCGGATGGAAGATCACCGGGCCCTCGATATGATAATGGCCGCAGACGGAAGCGGTATATCCGGCGTTCTGATGGCTGATATGCGAACAGGCGCATTTCGGTTTGTCCAGGCAAAGGCGGTTCTGCTGGCAACCGGCGGCGGGCCATCGATGTACCGTTACCACACACCGTCCGGCGACAAATCCTGCGATGGAATGGCGATGTCCCTGCGTGCGGGCCTGACGCTACGCGACATGGAAATGGTGCAGTTTCACCCTACTGGCCTGATCGCCGGCGTGGATACGCGGATCACCGGCACGATTATTGAGGAAGGGCTTCGCGGCTACGGCGGTTATTTGCTGGACGGTAATCAGGAACGTTTTATGCATAAATATGACGATCGGAATGAACGGGCGACCCGGGATATCGTCAGCCGAGCCATGTATTCGGAAATGACCAACGGCGCGACGGGGCCCAATGGCGGGCTCTACATCACCATGCGCCACCTGGATCCGAAAGAGGTCCGCAAGCGCTTCAAGGGAATGGTCACCCGTTGCGCCGACTGCGGTTTCGATCTGGTCAGCGGAATTGTCGAAGTTGTTCCGACCGCACATTACATGATGGGAGGACTGGAATTCGACGTCGATTGTTCAACTGAACTTCCGGGCCTGTTTGCGGCCGGTGAAGATACCGGCGGCGTGCATGGGGCCAATCGGCTGGGCGGCAACGGGGTCGCCAATTCGACGGTGTTTGGCGGCCTGGCAGGTGACAGCCTGGCCCGCTGGGTTCCCGACAACGGTTGCTGGCGAGAGCCCGATCGTGACGCGATCGCCGCGGGCAGGCATGCCGCCTTGCACCCGTTTTCCAAACCAGTGGGTGACTTGCCCGGAATTCGCGAACGACTTTATACCGCGATGTGGGACAATGCAGGCATTGAACGCGATAGTACCCGCCTGAAACAGGCGCGTGAAACGATCAATAGCCTGGCTGACGAACTGCTTTTATCGGGTATTTCGGCACAAGATCGTGCTTATAATCTGACTTGGCATGACTGGATGAATCTTAACAGTCTCATCACAGTGAGCAGGGTGATAATTGATGCAGCGCTGACGCGAGATGATTCCAGAGGCGCGCATTTCCGATCCGATCATCCGCAGGCAAAAGACCTCGAAAAATCGTGGTATACGCGTGCGAGAATTGAAAATGGCAACGTTTGTATTTCGACCAGACCGGTTGATTTTACGCGGGTAAAACCGGGAAATTCGTTATTGTCATGACCGAATTGTCAGTAGTTTCAACGGGAAGCCGATAGGCCGTAGAGAGGGGGCATGATGTCACAATCCGATGAGAACAGGCCGGTGTTGTCCGAACCGCTGGGCACACCCGCCCGGTGGAATTTCTGTATTTCCGGGGTCGCATTTTTCGTGCTTGTTGCCGATATACTGTTTGCCAAATATCAGGTGGCATCCGGCACCAATGAACCGCTTCATCTTGGTGACCTTGGCCAGTTTCTGGTCCTTCTCATATCCGTTACATTTTTTGTTGCTGGAGCAATCCTCGTGGAAAACGAGAGCCCGGGTACCTTGTCCGAAGATCAGGAAAGATCGAGGCGAGACCCCAATTCCCCGCAAGAGGGTCGTAATTCGAAATAGTGTCAATCACGTCTTACACAGGAGAGAACGATGCAAAGGGAAATTCTGAATCAGACGATGGATCGTCGCAGGTTTTTTCAGCTGACCAAACGCTATGGCTTCACCGCAGTGGTGTTGACAGGCGCGACGATGCCATTTTTTTCGGAAGAAGCCGTGGCCCAGACGGCGAAAGAAGAATCAGAGCGGATGAAGGCCGCCAAATCCACTCTTAATCTTGGTACGGAATATATTGTCGGCGCTACCCGCTATTATCCATTGATGCAGTTAAACCTGAAAGAAAACATCCAGAACCTGACTAACGGTGCAATCTATGTGAAATTGTCACCGGGCGGTGTGCTGGGCAAAGGCGGTAAACTTGTATCCAAGGTTCAATCGAACACCATACAGGCGGCGCAGCATTCCGTCTCGAATTTTGCGCCGTTCGCACCGGCAATTGATCTCATCAATGTTCCCTATTGGGCCAATACCAACCAGAAATTTACCAACCTCGTGACCAGTAAAACCTGGCGAGACAATGTGCACACGAAAATAAACGAGCGTGGTTTTGAGGTGCTATTGTATTTGGTGCTTGATCCGAGAACGGCGGCTGTTCGCAATGGATTTGGTAAAATTCTGAAAACGCCGGACGATATGAAAGGAATGAAATTCCGGGTGCCAGGTTCAAAGATCCTGCAACAATTCTACCGAATGGCCGGTGCCAATCCGACACCGGTCGCCTGGGGGGAAACCCCGACTGCGATCAAGGAAGGCGTCGCAGACGGCCTGGACCCATCGTTGGTCGCGTTGTATGCTGCGGGGTTCAGCGGTCTTCTGGAATCTGTCTCTTTCATCAAGTCAGTCGAGGATGCGCAGGTCTATTCGTGCAATCTGGCATGGCTGCGAGGCCTGCCCGATGACGTTCAGGCGGGCATTCGTCAGGCATCAGAAATTACCTTCCAGCAAAATCTGGCACAGGTACCCGCATCCCGGGCATTTGCCATGGCTGAAATGGCCAAATCGGGGACCAAATATTATGCCCCGAACGAGGGTGAATTGAATCAGTGGAAGGAAATGACCGGTGCCCAGAGACCGGAATGGGATGATTTGAAGAAAAATCTGGCCGGAAGCCTGTCAACATTCGGGCAGTTTCAGGAGGCCGCCGATACGCAAGGGCAATATTATGTCGATGACGTAAAGGGCTGAACAATCAGTACGGGAGAGTGCCGGGGTATCCGGCCTCTCCCGAATCCTGTCAGTGCAGGCAGAGGCTTTATGATAGTCAACAGTTGATGGGGAAGTGATGCAAAATCCAATCATTCGAGCGATTGATCAAAACGGCGAGCGATATCTTCTTCTGGTTTTGTATTCTCTTGTCGTGGCCGTTATCGGGATCGAGGTTCTGCGGCGTTTTGTGCTGTCATTCTCAAGCATCTGGGGAGAGGAAGTCGCCCGCTACGCCTTTATCTATCTGACCTGGATCGGTGCCAGCGTCGGCGTCAAGAACCGCAGCCATATTCGTATAGATATTCTGTATGGCTGGGTTCCGAAACGATTTCACTTCTGGCTGTATGTGCTGGCCGATGTCGCAACCATGGTTTTTGCAATGGTGGCGTTTTATTATTCGATTATCCCTATCCTGACGTCACTGCAGTTTGACAGTGTAACGGATGGTTTGCGGATCAACCGCACCTTTTTTCTGTTTGCGGTACCGTTAGGCTTTTCCTTGACGATGTTTCGGCTTGTTCAAAACATGATACGGGACGTCGGTGATTACCGCAGTGGACGGGACATATTCCCGGGCAAGAAGTTGTTTGAATAATGTATAAACTTTACACAGCAACATCAGCGGGGCTTGACTGGACCGTATATGGCCCGGCAATCGGAATGGTCGTCCTGATCCTGCTGGGAGTTCCGATCTGGGTCGTTCTCGGTCTCGGCACGACACTTCTGCTGTCGTTGACAGACGTTCTGCCATTGACCCTTGTCGGCGAAACGCTGTTCTCCGGGATTGACAGCTTTTCGTTAATTGCTGTGCCGCTTTTTATCCTGACGGGTGACGTTATTGTCACTACGAAAATGTCTGACAAGTTGTTGAGTTTGGCGGAAGCTACGTTGGGCTGGATTCGTACCGGACTTGGCACCTCAACTGTCCTTGGGTGCGGATTTTTTGCCTGCATTTCCGGTTCGGATGCGGCCGATGCCGCGGCCTTGGGGCGGATTACTGTCCCCCATCTGGTGGCGCGTGGTTATCCCCGACCATATGCCTGTGCGTTGGTTGCCAGTGGCGCCACGACCGGCATTCTGATTCCGCCGTCGATCTCCTATATTATCATCGGATTGACGCTCGGCATTTCCGCGTCAACCCTGTTTGTTGCCGCTGCGGTTCCCGGTGTGATGGTGCTCGCAACGATTATTCTGACCAATGTGGTGGTAAACCGCGTCAAGGGTTATGAAAACAATACGACCCGGTTTTCGGTTCCCGAGTTTGGACGTGCGTTTTGGGCGGCACGGTATGCCTTGATGGTTCCATTTGTTATTCTTGGCGGTATCTATTCAGGTATTTTTACGCCGACGGAGTCCGCGTCAGTTGCGGTGCTGGCGGCAATAACAATCGGGTTTGCAACCCGGAAACTCAGAATTTCGGATTTTCCCAGGATGATGGAACGAAGTGCGCAGGTGAATGGCGTCATTGCGCCAATTATCGCAATTGCGTTGTTGCTGGCGCAAGCATTGACGGCATTGCAGATACCGCAGATGTTCGTAGAAAGTGTAATGTCGGTGGCGTCCAGTCCGACAGCAATCATCATGCTGATGTTTGCTGTATTTCTTGTCGCCGGTTGCGTTATGGAAACAACACCCAACATCCTGATCCTGGCACCTTTAATGTTACCACTGGCGCAGGAAATCGGCATGAACAGTATTCACTTCAGTATCTTTATGGTAACGGCATTGGGTGTCGGGTTTATCACTCCGCCACTGGGGTTGAACCTGTTTGTGCTGGCGGGGATAACCGGTGAACCGGTGATCAATATTGCCCGAATGGCGATACCATTTGTTGTGTCGATGATGATAATCGTTCTGGTTCTGGCATTTGTCCCGCAACTGTCACTCTGGGCCTTGTGAGGGACCTGCCATCAGATAATCGGCAGAACCCGGTAACCATATTCGGACGATGCCTTGAGCAGCCATTGCCAGAACGACTGAGCGAAACTGCGTGATATGTAGATGTCAAAACCGTCATTTTCAAAGTGATCAATCAGGACGTTGTGGCTGCCAATTTTACTCTGGGCGCAGTGATTAATGAGAAATTGTCGTGGATGCAAATCCAACGGGCATCCCTTCGCCAAAACATTCCGTGCTCGCGGTCCCTGCAGGCGGATGGCAGTTCGCCCACTGCTGACATCGATGCAGATGTCGGTCGGGACATTGCAGTCGGGATCTGATTCAATCAGTAACCATCGTTTCGGCGATAACCAGCAAATCCGCCGGGTTGCCACATATGTGACGGTATTGGGAACCGTTGGAACGGCATATCCGAGCTCCCGTTCGGATGGTGTGCCGCCGATATCCAATAACGTCAGCGGGTGGCGCTCGACAATGGTGAGACCGGCTCCTGTTCCGAATGAACCGATTTGGTATGTCGCCGCCAGGGCACTACGTCGGGTTATCTTGTCAGGCACGTAACCGCTCTCCCCCGGGGTCTATGAAAACGGGTTCGGTTATCCGGACCAGGACGTTTTCATTGCTCAATGGTGACGATGCCCATACGGTTTCATCAATTCTTTGGTGACCGTTCCTGACCAGTGCGAGGCCGATCGGATGCCCCAGGTTGGGGCTAAAACAAGCGGATGTCACTTCGCCCAGAAGAGGTGCTGGTGTCGCCTGATCCGGGTCAGTGACAATTCTCGCACCTCTGGGAATTCGGGACTTGCCATCGACCGGTACCAGTCCGACCAGACGTGCCCGGTCGGGAGCTTGCAATCCCGGGCGTTCTGCCGCCCGTTTTCCAATATACTCCTTTGTCAAACGACACATTCGACTGACACCGAGATCACCGGCGGTCGTGCGCCCATTGATTTCACCGCCAACCAGGTGGCCTTTCTCCATCCGCAAAATTCCCATGGCTTCCGTCCCGTATGGGGTCACGCCATACGCTTCGCCGTGGGTCAGCAGCCTGTTCCAGACATATGGTGCAAAGTCGGCAGGAATATTGATTTCATAAGCCAGTTCACCGGAAAAGCTGATACGAAACAATCGAACCGGTATGCCGCATACCGTACCTTCACGATATGCCATGAAGGGGCAAGAGCCGTTGGACAGATCAATATCGTCGATGACATTGCGCAGCAGGTTTCGACTCTGCGGACCGGCAAGTGCGATCGCTGCCCATGCGTCGGTCACCGACGTTATGTGCACGTTCAATTCCGGCCATTCTATGTCAGCCATGAATTCCATATGTTGCAGGACTGCCGCCGCATTTATGGTCGTTGTGGTTACAAGGTAGTGATGTTCGGCAAGACGGGTGACGGTTCCGTCATCAAATACCATGCCATCTTCACGCAGCATGATGCCGTAGCGACATCTGCCGACATCAAGCTTCCTGAAACCGTTGATATAAAGCCGGTCCAGCAAATCTGCGGCGTCCTTGCCCTGCACATCGATTTTACCGAGAGTTGAGACATCGACGATGCCAACTTTCTCGCGAACCTGACGGGCTTCCCGCCAAATCGACTGCCACATACTTTCTCCCGCTGTCTGGTAATACTGCGGGCGCAGCCATTGCCCGGCGCGAACAAAGGTCGCCCCGGCTGCCGCATGGGCTTCATGAAGGGCGGATCGGCGGATCGGAATGAAATGCCGTCCGATTTCGGACCCGGCGATGGCCCCCAGCGAAATCGGGGAAAAGGGAGGGCGGAAGGTTGTCGTTCCGACTGCCGCAATGTCTTCGTTGCGCAAGCCGGCCATAATCGCCAGACCGTTCACATTCGAGGTCCGGCCCTGATCTGTTCCCATGCCCAGCGTCGTATAGCGTTTCAGATGTTCGACCGACAGGTAGTTTTCCCTGTGCGCAAGGGCGACGTCATCCGCCGTTACATCATTCTGAAAATCGACGAAGCACTTGCCATGATTACCGTGCAAGGGGGCAACCGACCAGATCGCCTGAATGGAAAAGGCCTCTGATTGGCCGCTTGTAAAAGACGCACATGGGTCGGTCTCAAATCCCGCCTGGCAAGCCGCGTCAGCTCCTGCCGCATAACCGTTTTGCAGGCAGTCGGTCAATGCGAACGTGCCGTTACAGGCACCGGTGGAGCGCTCGTTCTGGAACGACTGATGAGGCACGAAAGCTGTCAATGTATCGTCATACCGCAATGTTCCCCTGCTTTGGGACAACAAATGAACACTGGGGGTCCACCCCCCCGACATACATAGAAGATCGCATTGAATTTCCCGGTGTTGCCCGGTCTTCTGCTGGGCCTCAGGCGCGTCACCCGGAGATACGGTCACCGCGCGAACCGATGATCGTCCCGATACAGTGGACACGACCTGTCCAGCAAGTACGCCAATATTCCTTTGTCTTGCCCGATGAACCAGATGACCCGGCGGTGTTATGCGGATATCGACAATCGCCTGGATTTGGATACCTGCGTCAGCAAGGTCAAATGCCGCCGGGTAAGCCGAATCATTGTTGGTAAAGACCACCGCCTGTCGCCCGGCCCGAACCCCGTACCGGTTGGCAAAGGTTTGAGCGGCTGACGTTAGCATGACGCCCGGGCGATCATTGTTGGCGAAGACAATCGGTCGTTCAAGGGCACCCGTCGCCAGTACAACTTCCCGGGCTCTGACTTTCCAGAGACGTTGGCGTGGAAGGTGAGACGAATTGTGGGGGCGATGATCGGTAATCTGTTCGTTCAGAATCAGAAGATTATGGTCGTAGTAGGCGGTCGCGACCGTGCGCGAGAGCAGGGTCACTTCCGTCATGGCACGAAGTTCCGCCAGTGTTTCGCCGATCCACGCCGTTCCTGATTGTCCATTGATGGTCACGCGCTGACTTAGCAGCGTGCCGCCAAAGGCCGGTTCAGCGTTCGCCAATATAACGCGCGCACCTGCTCGTCCCGCAGCGAGAGCCGCTGCAAGACCTGCGGGACCGCCTCCCGCGATCAATACGTCACAGTGCTGAAAACGATGCTCATAATCATCAGGATCAATTTCCGTCGGGCATTCACCCATGCCCGCTGCCCGCCGGATGACATGTTCATATGCCATCCACAATTTGCGGGGCCACATGAACGTCTTGTAATAAAAACCTGAGGGGATCAGGCGACTGATCAGCGTGTTGACGGTGCCGACGTCAAAGTTGACAGATGGCCAGCAGTTTTGACTGCGGGCCGACAGCCCGTCATAGAGTTCGATCCGTGTTGCCTGCAAATTGGGTTCGGTGATGCCACCGCTTTCCAACTGAACCAAACCGTTTGCGTCGTCGAACCCGCTGCCCACGAAACCTCGCGGCCGGTGGTATTTGAAGCTGCGCCCGATCAGTTGGACGCCGTTGGCAAGCAATGCCGATGCCAGCGTATCCCCGTGGTATCCCTGGCATTCCTTGCCATTGAATGTGAATCGGATGGGGTGCGTGCGGTCAACGTCCCCACCGGTTGGCCGGCGAGCAGATTGTATGATCACGATGCATCCTCCGGGAAGTCGTCATTTGTCTTTCCGGTGCGGAGAATTTCGTGTGTCCGCAAATTTCGGCGGACTTTCACGAACTGTCGGCATCCGGAAGTATGTTGCCACAATTCATCGTGTCGACCGGACGGATTATCGCGCAGGTAAATGTGGTCCAGCCAGTCGTTGTCGCTGGTTGTCGCGGGGTCGGGGCGTCGGATCGTCGCATCCCCGTTATAGGTATATTCGATTTCCGCCCGGTCACCGCACCAGGGACATTTAATCAACAACATGTCGTGCTCCTAGTGTGCGCCCGGTGTGGGACCGGCACCGCGTTCGTCTATCGTGTACCCTTTGTGAAAGCGGTCCAGCGTGAACGGTTCGTTCAGGCGATGAGGCCGGTTTTCAGCGATTGTATGGGCAAATACCCAACCCGACCCCGGCGTTGCCTTGAATCCGCCATAACACCACCCGCCGTTCACATAGAGGCCGTTTACCGGAGTCAGTCCGATAATCGGGCTGCCATCCATCGACATGTCCATGATGCCTCCCCAACTTCGCATCAGGCGAAGCCGACTAAAGGTTGGAAACAGATAAAGGATGGATGCGACCACATGTTCGATGCGTGGGAAGTTCCCGCGTTGGGCATAGGAATTATAAAAATCCAGATCGCCCCCAAACACCAGTTCGCCCTTGTCGGACTGACTGATATACAGATGGGCGACGCCCGATGTGACGACAGTGTCCAGACAAGGCTTGAGAGGCTCCGATACCATCGCTTGCAGAACGTGGGATTCGATGGGTAACCGTAACCCGGCCATAGCCGCAACCCGGCTGGAATGCCCGGCGACGGCAAGGCCAATTTTTTTTGCGCGAATTGCCCCGCGGGTCGTCTGAACGCCGATGACATGCCCGTTTTTCATATCAATGCCGGTGACTTCGCAATTCTGGATGATGTCGACGCCACGGCTGTCGGCACCCCGTGCGTAGCCCCAGGCAACGGCGTCATGGCGAGCCGTGCCGGCACGGCGCTGCATCAGTCCGCCCTTGACCGGAAAATACCCGTCATTCCGGATCGCCAGCATCGGCACCTGACGGGCGATCATTTCGGGGGTCCACCATTCGGCATCAATACCGTTCAGGCGCATGGCGTTGCCACGTCGCTGGGCGGCGTCAATTGCGCTGTCCGTATGCACCAGGTTCAGCACGCCGCGCTGTGAAAACATGACGTTATAGTTCAGGTCCTGACTGAGATCTTCCCACAATTTCAGCGATTTTTCATAAAACAGGGCATTGCCGTCGAGTTCGTAATTGGAACGAACAATGGTCGTGTTACGTCCCGTGTTCCCACCGCCAAGCCAGCCTTTTTCAAGCACGGCCACATTGTCAATGCCGTGTTCTTTTGCAAGATAGTAGGCAGTTGCCAGCCCATGCCCGCCGCCGCCAATGATGATGACATCATATTCCGGCTTGGGATCCGGGCTGCGCCAGGCCTTGGGCCAATCCTGATGATAGGAAAGGGCATTACGCACAAGAGAAAAGATTGAATACCGCATATGTACCGGATATGGCTGAAAGACGAAATTTTACCGGCCAAAAACTAGCGGTTCTCGCGTTTCGAGTAACTTCATTAATTAAATTTATAAAATATATTATATATAGTAATATTATGAATGTCTGATCATCCCGGGTTTCAGTCTCTGGCTATTGATTTCAGGTCTCTGGATATATTCCAGGCGGTATATGCGCGCGCCAGTATGACGGACGCGGCCCGGGATCTGGAGATGACGCAATCGGCGGTCTCACAAGCGATTTCCGGATTGGAAAAACAATTGGGGTTGCAGTTATTTCATCGCACTCGTCCATTGCAGGCAACGTCGGCAGCAACGGAACTGGCGACGCTGGCTTCCCGGTTGTTTATCGAAGCGCAGCGGGTTGAAGCCAGAGTCAGGGAGCGCGCCCTCGCCGGGCGCCCGGTGCTCCGCGTCGGAATGGTTGACAGTTTTACCGCAACAGTTGGTCCGAAATTGATCCCGCGCCTGCGAGGTGTGACCGAACGACTCACCGTCTGGTCCGGCATCTCCCGGAATCTCGAAAAGGATCTGTTGGCGGGCAAGCTGGACATGATCATCGGCAGCCACCCGTTGACCCGCGAAAAGGGTATTGTTTCCTACCCGTTGTTGACCGAGCCCTTTTTTATTGTGCTGCCCGATCAACTGGCGAGATCAATGATAACGTCTCGCGGAGAGGTTCTCCTCAACGACCTTGTCCTCAATCACACCTTTGTTCGTTATTCATTACGTTCCAAAATCGGTGCCGATATTGAATTGTATCTCGAACACCTGGGGCTGATTCCCCCGCAATCACTGGAGTTTGATGGTACGGAAGCCGCCTTTTCCATGGTTAAAGGAGGGCTCGGGTGGATGATTTCAACGCCACTCTGTCTGATCCACGGCACCAGTGTGGAATCCGGCCTGACCGCCACACCACTTCCCGTTCCAGCACCCGACCGGTCACTTTTTCTGGTGGCACAGCGCAGTCTTGACCATGCCATCGTTCTGGAAACGCTGGAACAGGCGAGGGGACTCACCGAAAGATTATTCCATTCCCGCCTGAAACAGTTGGCACCCTGGGCGCTGGCGTCTGTACAGACGGGTTGACTAACTATTGGTGGTGATGATTTTATGGATGGCTTATAATGATAGAATTTAATCATAGGAAAATGTTACATGATGGGCTTGCAATGGAACATCCGTAGGGCGAATTTCTTGTTACTTGTCGTGCTGCCAATTGCAGCCTGCCAATCGGTCCCGCCCGAGCGAAACCCGTCGCCAAAAGCTGGTCGGGCATTGATGGCGAGTTACCATTGCCCGCTTGTTCGCAAAAAGGCGGGCAATGAAATCATGCTGGATCTGTTTGACGACGACAAAGCCATCGTGAAGATCAGAGGCGTGAATATTGGCGGGGTCGCCGACCCTGAACTATCGTATCACTACTCGGACGAAGGAGAGGCGTTCAACCTGGTTCCGGACAGTGCTGACGGAAAGGAGATGGGGCCGATCATTTTCAGGAAATCGGAAATGACCCTGGCGTTAGTTGATCGACCAATGGTTCTCACCTGCCAGAACTGACAGCATCGAGCCGGCATGATCTCGTTTTCATCAGTCTGTGCCGGAAGACTGAAAGCGATGTCAGTCTTTTTTATCACCTTTTTCTTTGTCTTTTCGATCCTTGTTTTTATGTTTTTCCCGGCCCTCTGAATCCTTGCGTTTGTCGTTGTCATCATTACACGGTTGGTCACGGGTGCAGTTTTTATCCCGGCCTGATTCATCTTCCCGGTCTTTCTTGCCGTTCTTTTCCCTTTTTTCTTTTTTGTGTTTTTTCTCTTTGTATTCCTTGCTGTCCTTATCCTTTTTTGCGACGGCCTCCTTCAGCACAACCGCATAGGATTGCTGAGAAATGGTCAGCGGTGTGAAAACGCCTCCCACAAGAAACGCCAGGAAAGAAGCGGTCAGGGTAACAGATCGAGCGTTTGGCAATACAGTATCTCCCGTCAAGAGTGTCAGCTGTTCAGCATGTTACCCGTTTTTGTTGTTTCAGAATACAAACATGTGAGGATCGCACGTTTTCGCGGTTGCGGGGCGTGATTATCCCCAGAGTTGAGGAGACGGGGGATAGATATGTCCATTGTCAAAGGAAAGCCCATTGTCCCGATCCTGCCTGAGTAACAGCGGTCCATCAAGATCCAGGATGGTGGCGAACGGTGCCAACAGAACGGCCGGTGCCATTGCCAGGGATGTTCCGACCATACAGCCAATCATGATGTCGAATCCGCCGGATGCCGCAGATTTTGCCACTTTCAGCGCTTCAGTCAGGCCTCCCGCCTTGTCCAGTTTGATGTTAATCATATGATATTTTCCCACCAGTCCCGGCAAATCGGTTGACGTGTGACAGGATTCATCAGCACACAGGGGAACCGGACAACGATACCCGGCCAGGCCATCGTCTGAACCCGCCGGAATTGGTTGCTCAATCATTTCGACGCCCAATTCGGCCAGTCTGGGAGCGAATGCCATCAGTTGTTCGAGCGTCCAGCCCTCGTTGGGGTCAATAATCAGGCGTGCGTCTGGTGCCTGCATATGTATGGCCTGCATACGTTCCAGGACAAGCTGGTCGTCCAGCTTTATTTTGATCAATGGCGCTGTTTTCAGGCGTGCCGCAGAAGCGGCCATTTCTGCAACCGTTCCAATGCCAATGGTTTCTGCCGTGATACGGGGCATCGGCGCGGCTGTCCCGGCGATGTCCCAGGCACGCTGGCCTGATTGTTTCGCTTCCAGATCCCACAGGGCGTTATCAACAGCATTTCGGGCGGCACCGGCATGCAGCGCGGTTTGCAGCGCGTTGCGATTCATCCCGGCGGAAATGGCGTCCGACAGGCGCTGAATGTCGGCGGCAACCCCGTCGACAGTTTCATTGTAGCGCGGATACGGGACACACTCGCCCCGTCCGGTTGACGTACCGTCAGAAATTGTCACGACGACCACGTCTGCCTTGGTTTTAACCCCGCGTGAAATAGCAAATGGTCGGGCCAGCGGCCAAGACTCGATGGCGAGGTTGAGCGTCCGGGTCATGACATTGTTTCCTCAGGCAAGGTTATCAACAATCGCTGCAACGCCGGTTCTCACTGGATCAACTGTCGGCAAATCGTATCGCGCCGCGGTGTCTTGCAACAAAGCGACGGCGGCGGGTGAATCGAGTCCCCTGGTATTAATAGCGATACCGACGAAGCGGGCGTCCGGATTGGTTAACTGTGCTGCCGCAAGATTGGCCGCCATACAGGTACCGATGTCCGGCACGGGGAAGTCCGGCAGTCCACGCATGTGCGGGCGAGTTGGTTCATGGCATAGCACCAGGGCGTCGGGCTGTGAGCCGTGAATCAACCCTAGCGTCACACCGGCATAGGATGCGTGAAAAAGTGACCCTTGCCCCTCAACCACGTCCCAGTGGTCGGGGTTGTTGGCGGGTGTCAGAGTTTCGGTTGCGCCGGAGATAAAATCAGCAACCACTGCATCGACCGACACTCCTTCACCGGCAATGAATATTCCGGTCTGACCGGTGGCACGGAAAGTGGCATTCATTCCGCGACCCAGCATTTCCCGGGCCAGCGCCAGCGCCGTGTACATTTTGCCGACGGAACAGTCGGTCCCAACCGGCAACAGTCGTTTGCCGGGACGCCGACTTCCCGCCGCGACCGGGAAAGACGTGGTTGGATGGCGTACGTCATATAGTGCTCGGCCGTTTTTTCTCGCGGCATCTGCGATGGCTGGCACATCACCCAGTCGATTGTGCAAACCACTGGCGATGTCATATCCCAGTTCAAGAGCTTCGATGATCGTTTTCTCCCAGGCGGCAGCAATCAGACCGCCTCGATTGGCAACGCCGATGATCAGGGTTCGTGCACCGGCCGCGGCGGCTTGTGCCAGAGTCATGTCAGGCAGGCCAAGGTCCGCGTTGCAATTATCCAGCTTGAACTGACCGATGCAGATGTCCGGACGCCAGTGGACGACACCTTGCGCTGTCTTTGCCGCCAACTGATCAGATGCGTCACCAAGAAACATGAGATAGGGCGTTTGTAACTTCATGACTGATACTCCGGCAAGGTCGGGAATACGCGAGAAATTGTTGAACGGGGCTGGAACATAACGGTTTGCATTATGTATGTCAGGTCCAATCCGTCATTTCAGTACAGACCAGCCGCCACCGACGCCTCGATACCCGGCCAGGTATCTGTGCGTCACGAGAGGGGTTTATATAAAAAATGTGCGTTCGTCTGTGAATTTTCCTGTAGCCCGGTTGAGTGAGGTATGTTGAAGCCGGAATCGGTGAGTTAAAATAGAGTCCTGAATGAAAATTACAAAAAATATCTGGTTCATCATTTTGTGCATACAGCTCGCTTTCTGAACGTGTGATATCGGAATTCCGGTCATTTTACGTCGTCAGTGTGATCCCTGTCACTGAACGGGCCGTTATTCTTTTGGTAGATTAGGTTATTGATCAACCCCCCTGAAAGAAAAGGACAGAAAATGCCTTTGGACACGATCAGTTCACAACATCACCACCAGGAAAAACCGCGGTTTAGGAATGCACGCTTCAAGGATGTAACGGTGCTGGTCGCGGATACGATGCGTGCATCACGGGATGCCACCCGGAACGCCCTCTATGATCTTGGTATTCGCGAATTCACTGTCGCGGAAAGTGTTGACGCGACGCGTACTCATCTGGCGAAAGGTGGTTTTGACCTTCTGATAGCAGACGCTTATCTGATGGATGAGGGGACGGCTGAAATCGTATCTGCAATACGGGGCGGCAAGCTCGGGAGTGATCCATTCATACCGGTGATTGCCTTGACATGGGAACCGACTATCGAGGTCGTGCAGGAACTGGTCAGTGCCGGAATAGATCTGATGCTGACATTGCCAATGTCGGTCAACAAAATCAATCAGGCTCTTGATACGCTGGTCAACCGCCGTAAACCGTTCGTCATTACGTCGGATTATATAGGTCCGGATCGTCGAACCGAGGGCCGGTCGGATCTCCATCAGGTGCCGCAAATTACCGTACCAAACGCGCTTCGTCGCCGCGTAACCGGCAGTGACGACGGTATTTCTCCGGAAGAAGTCCTTCAGAATCTACATGATCAACGAGCTCTCAGACTGGCTGACCGGGCGGTCTATACGATTGGCAAGATCGCCGGTCTGGTGAGCGATCAGGATAAGGGAACCATGGCCACCTGGATTGCAGACCTGCATAAAACCGTGCAGGAGTTAACGGATCGGCTGCCTACCACCCGATACCGCCGCCACCTGATGTTGAGCAGGACCTTGCTGGAAGTTGTCGAACGTATTCAAGGCTGCAGCAGTCCGGACAGTTCCGAGATGGAAATCATGCAGCAATTGGCCCTTTCGGTTCAGGTTGGATTCAGCCAACACAACACGTCGTCGATCGATGACGCACTGGACATCTCGGCCGCTGTCAAGGGGGCCGTCGCGGTCTGATTGATGGGGACGTCGACCATAGTTTCATTTTTCTCCCGGTGGGCAAATTATCGGATGCCTGATGATACGCGAATGCATCCATATCAGCGCTCATCCACCCTATTCAGCCATTTGCCCCTGTTTTCAAATTACTGTGCATCCGGATTGTGAGTGAGGAGGTACAATATCATGGTATGGATTGCCATCGATATTGACCTGCCGAACGACCGCAGCCTGTTTTTGCGTTCAATCCGCAGCTCGTCAGCGGCGGCCCTGATGTCGGCCCTGACTTCGAGAACGACTTCGTAACCTTCCGAATGTTGTTGCATATATTGGCGGCGTTCTTCGGCGGCGAAATCAGGGTGGAAATGAAAAACGCTGGTGGCCTGGACACCGCCGTCAAAATTTGAAAAGGCCATCACCTCGTTGACGCCAATCTCATATTTGAGGGCAACCATCGGGGTTGCGTCCAGCCCACGTTTGTTGACAACGATGCCCCCGCCATAGTCCTGTTGAAATTCAATCATCCATGAGGTATCGGCATGATCGGGTGACTCGGATGCGGAATGATGAATGGACACGATTATTCTCCGTATCGCTCAATAGGTGTATAGCGGGACCCTCGTATGCCAACGTTGCTATTGCAACGATGCGCATATTATTGCTCGGGTATTTCTGATGCACATGAAGGCTGCACCAGAATGGAAACAGGCTAGCAAACCGCCGCAAGTGTGTATGTGACGTCAATCACCGGAAAAGGAAAATTGCCCGCCCGAGAATCGCCACCACGTGTTGCTGGATTGAACCAGCATGCAAATGTATACCCCCTGAACCGGACCATCGACGCAATTTATTTACGCATTTGATGGAACGGTGCAAAAATATAGTGAATTGAAATTCTTATGCGGCATGATTCGGGTCGAATTTGTGTCTTGTGGTCATTTGTGTTGTCACGTTAAGGGCGTGAAGCAAGTGATAGGGTAGGAAGTGGGGCCAAATGCCAAAACCAGATAACTATTCCGACGCTCGATAAAATGGTAGCCGTATGCAGGCCTTAACGCATTGCGCCTGTATTTCGATGTTGTTTCCCGCTTGCGTTGGAATCCTTTCGCAGGGCTACCCTTTCACACGTATACTCGCCGGGTCATACAATGGTCGCAGAGACGCGGATGTTTGTACGTGTTGCCCGGCAACCCTGATTTCGAATTCACCAGAATTGATAAATTCCGCGTCGATCCCGTCCGGGTTTTCAACATATCCCAGACCAACCGCCGCGCCGAGCGTATGGCCGTACATTCCTGACGTCAGGTAGCCGACAATCTTCCCATCGCGATAGATTGGCTCATTGTGATATAGCATTTTATCTGGATCGTTCAGGAGAAATTGCACCAGTCGCCGCCGGATTCCCGTATCGCGCTGGCGCAGCAATGCGTCCCGTCCGATAAAGCTGCCTGTTTTGTCCCAGGATATCGCAAAACCGAGTCCCGCCTCGAGCGGCGTATCTTCATCGGTGATATCGTGTCCCCAGTGTCGATAGGCTTTTTCCATGCGCAGTGAATTCATGGCGTGCATACCGACGGAGCGGAGGTCAACGTCCTGGCCAGCCTTGGCGATCACGTCATAGACGTTGAGGGCAAACTCGGTCGGAATATACAATTCCCAGCCGAGTTCGCCCATATAGGTTATGCGGGATGCCCGGACAAATGCATACCCGATGTCGATTTCCTGTGAGGTGCCGAACGGAAATGCCGCTTCGGTCAGATCGGACCGGGTCAGTTTTTGCAAAAACGATCGTGAACTTGGACCTTGAATACCTAGCACCGCCAGACCGGAGGTTACGTCGGTCAGCACGCAACGGGCATTTTCGGGAATGCGGTTTTTCAAATAAAAAAAATCACGAATCTGCGACGATGCAGCAGTCACAATCAGGAAACAGTCCACTGTGAGCCGCGTTACCGTCACATCAGCTTCGATGCCACCACGTTCGTTCAGCCACTGTGTATAGACCAGCTTGCCGGGTTCAACGGCGATATCATTTGCGCAAACATGATTGAGAACCCGTTCAGAATCCAAGCCCTCCAGACGGAATTTTGCAAACGAGGTTTGGTCGAAGAGACCCACATTCCGGCGAACAGCATGATGTTCGGCAGCAGAGTGATGAAACCAGTCTGGCTTGCCGAACGTGTAGTCGTAGGCCGCAGTCGTTCCAGGCGGCGCATACCAGTTGGGCCGTTCCCACCCGGCGGTTTCGCCATGCACGGCACCACATTCCGTCAGCCTGTCATAAAAGGGGGATCGTCTGGCATTACGGGCGGTCTTGTATTGATAAAAAGGCCAGTGAACAGCGTATAGCAGCCCCAGCGTTTCTGTGACCCGGTCCTTCAGGTAGGTCGGGTTTCCCTGAAACGGCAAATTTCGACGAATGTCGACGCTGTTCAGATCGCCGGGTGGATATCCGTCGCGCATCCAGTCTGCCATCACCTTGCCGATTCCTCCGGCTGACTGAATACCGATGGAATTGAGACCGGCGGCAACATACAGTCGTTTCAGATTTGGCGCTTCGCCAATATGGTAGCGGTCGTCCGGCGTGAAACTTTCCGGTCCGCAAAAAAATTTCTGAATGCCGGCCGTCTCGAGGCACGGAAGTCGGTGGATTGCAGCTTCCAGTATGGGCGCAAAATGGTCAAAATCGTCGGGCAGTTCATCAAAACAGAAATCGTCGGAAATGCCGTCCATTCCCCAGGGTTTCGCGGTCGGTTCAAAGGCGCCGATCAACAATTTTCCGGCATCCTCTTTGAAATATGAACAGGCATCATAGTCTCGAAATACCGGCAGGTCGGGTGTAATCTCATCGAGAGGTTCGGTCATGACATAAAAATGTTCGCACGCATGTAGTGGCACCGTAACACCTGCAGTGCTGGCGAGATCACGCGTCCACATCCCACCGCACAGGACAACAAAATCAGCTTCGACCGAGCCGGATGGTGTCTCGACGCCGGTCGCCCGATCACCATTATGACGGATGCCGGTAACAAGGGTATTTTCGAAAATCCGGGCGCCGCCCATACGTGCACCCTTGGCCAGCCCATGGGTAATATCTATCGGGTTGGCCTGACCGTCCGAGGGAATGAAGATACCGCCGAGGACATCTTCAGTATTCAACAGCGGGTAATATTCCCGGCATGTTTGAGGACCGATGACGTCGACCTGAAGGTCGAACACCCCGGCCATATCGGCGCGACGTTTCAGATCTTCAAATCGTCCCGGCGTTGTTGCAACCGACAGAGAGCCATTGACCTTGTAACCGTTTGCCTGACCGGTCTCCGCTTCCAGGCCGTGGTATAACTCCGCTGTGTACTTGGCCAGCCGGGTCATGTTCCGACTGTCTCGTAACTGGCCAATCAGGCCTGCCGCGTGCCAGGTTGTTCCGCAAGTGAGTTGTTTGCGTTCCAGCAAAACGACATCAGACCAGCCAATCTTTGTCAGGTGGTAGGCAACGGAACACCCGATGACTCCACCGCCAACGATGACGACACGGGTTTTTTTCGGAAGGTCCTGTGCCACCTGTCCGCTCCTGATTTAATGTCCGGTATCGGATCCGCTGTGAAAATTGAAGACGGCACCTTCCTTGATTCCAGACGGCCAACGGGCAGTCACCGTCTTCAGTTTGGTGTAAAACCGGACCCCCTCCATTCCGTGAATGGAATGGTCCCCAAACAGCGAGGCTTTCCAGCCACCAAAGCTGTGATAGGCGACGGGAACGGGAATCGGGACATTGACGCCAACCATGCCGATATTGACATCCTGCGTGAAATTCCGGGCGGTATCGCCGTCTCGTGTGAAAATGGCGGCACCGTTGCCGTATTCGTGCTCAATCACCATCTGTTTCGCCTGTTCATAATTTTCGGCCCGGACGACCGCAAGAACCGGTCCAAAGATTTCGTCCTGATAGATCGACATGTCAGTGGTCACACGATCAAATAGTGTGCCGCCGACAAAAAATCCGTTCTCATATCCTTGCAGGCGAACATTACGGCCGTCGACTACCAGGTCGGCTCCGGCGGCAACACCTTCGTCGATATAATGTTCAATCCGTTCTTTCGCTTCCCGCGTGATGACGGGGCCCATTTCGGCAGCTGTATCCGTGTAGGGGCCGACTTTCAGGTTCTGAACGCGAGGGGCCAGTTTTTTGACGAATGCGTCAGCCGTCTGGTCTCCAACCGCGACTGCCACGGATACCGCCATGCACCGTTCACCCGCAGATCCGTAGGCGGCGCCGATGGTGGCGTCTACGGCCTGGTCCATGTCGGCGTCCGGCATAATGATCATGTGATTTTTTGCGCCACATAGCGCCTGTACGCGTTTGCCGTGGGCGGCGCCGGTTTCATATATATAACGACCGATCGCCGTCGAACCCACGAAGCTTATTGCTCCGACGGCAGGATCTGACAAGAGCGTATCAACGGCTTCCTTATCTCCGTTAATCACGTTCAAACATCCCGCCGGCAAACCGGCTTCGAACATCAGTTCGGCAAGCCGCAGCCCACACGAGGGGTCACGTTCAGATGGTTTTAACACAAAAGTGTTTCCACACGCGAGGGCCATTGGGAACATCCACATCGGCACCATTGCCGGGAAGTTGAACGGCGTAATCCCGGCGCAAACACCAACCGGCTGGCGGGTATTATAACTGTCAACGCCGCCGGCAACAGATGCTGAATAATCGCCTTTCAGCAAGTGAGGTATGCCGCAGGCGAATTCGACGACTTCCAGCCCACGCGTGACCGATCCTTTGGCATCGTCAAGTGTCTTGCCATGTTCATTGGAAACCAGTTCCGCCAGTTCATCGATATGCCGATGCAGAAGGTCTCGGAATTTGAACATGACTTGTGCGCGTTTTGCCGGCGGCGTTGCCGCCCAGCCCGGGAGCGCTGCCGCAGAAGACGCGATTGCCCGCCGGACTTCCTCCACACTGGCCAGCGGGGCCTTTTTTGTTACCTCTCCGGTTGCCGGGTTGAAGATATCGGTAAACCGTCCGCTGGATCCTTTCACACGGGCACCATTTACAAAATGCATTAGTTCTTCTGTCATCCTCAACTCCTCTGTTCGACGCTGGCCCGCGTCCTTATATTATCGGACTCAGGGTGCAATAAAATGGCTGAAGTGCAAAGCAGGAAACTGACAATTCTGTTTCCGGAGGGATACCGGTCCCGGCGGGGCCGCGGAGGTGGGAATATTTATTACTTTATATCAAATATTTAGGAACGACGTTGCGGAAATCTGGAATCATGTAATGAGACGTATTGGTACCATGTGGCTGTCAGCTCAGCCCGGTCAGTTCCGCAGCTGACTGTCAACGTGTATTCCAATTGACTAATTCCAGACTGTGTAAGGTGCAGCGTTGACGTGAAAGCGAGAAAAAAGTCATACTTTCGACATGATTTATGCGTCAAATGCTTTCGGTCGCCGCCGCCAGACGTGACGACGCCGGGAGCTGCGGTTTTGTGCACAGTGCGTTGATGGAAGGCTGGCTTGTCATCCGAATGAACAAACAGAAATCTGGCAGAGAAAATACTTCCGCTAAATCGACTTCCAGACGCTCTGTGCTTCGGCATGGTCTGGGCGCTGGAATGCTGGCAGCGGGCGGCCCGTATATCGTCAGGGACGCATTTTCATCATCCGGTTCGGTCGACATATTGTGTTGGGCGGGATACTTGCCGCCGGCGTTCATACAGAACTTCGAAAAAACCACGGGTATCCGGGTCAACTACAAAACTCTGGGGTCCAACGAGGAACTCATAAACAAAATGAAGGCGTCGAAAGGTCGCGGGTACGATGTTATTACGCCGTCTGTCCATCGCAAGGGACAGTGGGTCGATCTGGATTTAATTCAGCCGTGGGACCTCACAATGATCCCCAATCTGAAAAATGTTGACCCGTCGTTTCTCAAGCCGAGTGAAGAATGGCGATGGGGCGGCGGATTGCATCATTTGCCTCATATCTGGGGAACAGAAGGGATATCCTTTCGAACCGACCTGTTCCGGTCATCGTATGGCAAATTGAGTTTTGGTGATCTATGGCGGCCTGAAATGCGCGGCAAGGTACAAGGTCGTCCCCATTCCCTGATGGCGGGAGTCGGGCGGTATATGGCTGGGATTGGCAAACTTCCGCCATTCGAGACCGCCTATGAAAACGAGGCCAAAATGCGTCGGATCTGGAAAGAAATTACCACCTTTGCGATTGCGCACAAGCCGTGGATCAAATCGTTCTGGAACAATCATGAGAGCCAGAAATTCAATTTCATGCAGAACGAATGTGTAATTGGCCAGACCTGGGACGGACCGGCGATCGAATTGATGAAAGCGGGAAAACCGGTTCAATACCTTGCGCCAACTGAAGGCGCGTTTGCCTGGCTCGACGGACTCAGCATGCCAGCAGGAGCAAGAAATCGGGCGCAGGCGCATGAATTCGTCAACGCAATTTATACGGTTAAAGCGGCTGCGCAGATGGCCAATTCGAGCGGCTACAACGCAACTGTTGCAGGCGTTGGACAACTGCTTGATGCCAAGACCAGATCAGCATTCAAGTCAGCCTATCCGGATGATGCGATTTCGAAATTGTGGTGGTGGCCGGAAGAGCCAGCCTGGTATGCCGACATCCGGTCAGAATATCGGGATCAGTTTATCGCGGCTTGAATTGGGGGGCGATCTGGATCCAGACAAATACAGTCTTTGGCCCTAACGCACCGGCGACGTTTTCCTGACACAATTGTGAATTAAATATGTAGCCCGGAGTTCATCATTGCGCATAACGAAGATTGATATAACGTTGGTGCGTATGGAAGTGCCGTTCTGTACTTCGATCAAAGTCTTGCCGTAAAATAACTCATGCGGCAGATATATTGAAAACTTGGGTAAACGAACTGAATTTGTTCCAAATAGTCATCAGCCAGGGAGAATCGCAATGACTAACAATTCTCAAAAGTCTTCTATTCTAACACAAAAAGCGGCGAAGGCGTTTAATCGTCGCACAGTACTGAAAAGCGCAGCGGCAGTGGGAACCGCGGCAGCCGTCGGACCGTGGATCGTCAAGGATGCATTTTCATCGTCGGGTGAAGTGAATATCCTGATGTGGTCGGATTATTTGCCGGAAAGTTTCATCGCTGATTTTGCGAAGGAAACCGGAATCAAGATCAACTATACCGGCATTGGGTCAAACGAAGAAATCATCAACAAGATGAAAGCCAACAAGGGGCAGGGTTTTGATATTGTATCGCCGACCAACAACCAGAATCTGGAATGGGCCCCACTTGATTTGTTGCAGCCATTTGACCTGACAAAGGTCGAAATCGACAAGGTCAATCCGGCCATGTCGAAAATTGGCAAGGAAGGCTGGAACTTCCACAACAAGGGTTCTCATTGGCTGCCGCATATCTGGGGAACCGAGGGTATTGCCTGGCGGACCGACAAATGGACGCCAACCGGTGCCGCCCCAAGTTATGGTGATATCTGGTCGGACGCCAACGCTGGCAAAACCATGGGTCGTCCGCACTCGATGATGTTGTGTGCCGGTCTGTATATGGAAACGATTGGCGAATTGAACCCCGGTGACATGTGGAAAGCTTATGAGTCAGAAGCAACCATGCGTCCGATCTGGGATAAGGTTTCGTCATGGTGTATTGCCCGCAAGAAAAACATCAAACTCCTTTGGAACGATGCGGACACTCAGAAAAATGGTCTGTTGAATGAAGGCGTAATTGTTGGTCAAACATGGGATGGACCGCCAATGGCGCTTAAAACCGCGGGTGAACCGGTCATGTATCAGGCCCCGAAAGAAGGATCAATGGCGTGGGTTGATGGTATGGCGATGCCGATCGGCGCCAAGAACATGGATCAGATTTACGCCTTCATCAAATTTTCTTACGAAGCGAAAAACGCTGGAAAAGCAATCGACTCCCACGGCTATAATTCGCCGGTTCTTGGTGCCGACAAGTTTGCCGGTGCCGCCTACAAGAAGAATTTCGCGGATGCCTATCCGGGGGATTCGCTGTCCAACCTCAACCCATGGCCGCCGCAGGCACCGTGGTACGCTGGCGTTCGGACAGAATATGTGAACAAGTTCAAAAGTTCCTGATTTTGCCAGGGGTGTTCCCGGATCCTTATCGAGGGTCCGGGCGTGCCCCGGGTATTATTTTGTATTCCGTCTGATGCCGGAATACAAAATAATACCCGGAATAAAAAGCAAACGGACATTTCATCAGGGACCGGCGGGGCATTGCCATGCTTGTTCTTGTCAGGGGGATTTTATGAGCAAAGGGGTTGCTGTCGAACTCGAAAATGTGTGGATCAGGTTCGGCGAATTTGTGGCTGTTCGTGAGGCAAACGTAAATATTAACGGAGGTGAATTTTTCTCCTTCCTCGGTCCCTCCGGATGTGGAAAGACGACGATTCTTCGAGCCGTGTCCGGCTTTCTGTCTCCGAGTGAAGGCAAAATTCTGATCGGTGGTAACGACATGGCCGGTATTGGCCCGAACAAGCGGCCCACCGCCCTCATTTTTCAAAACCTCGCGCTGTTCCCATTGATGAAGGTGTGGGAAAATATCACGTTTTCCCTGGAGGTTAAGGGGGTCGGGAAGCTTGCCCGACGCAAAAGGGCGGATGAGCTGCTTGAAATGATTGCGTTGTCTGACCAGGGGGAAAAATTGCCCTCTGAACTGTCAGGCGGTCAGAAACAACGGGTCGCAATTGCCCGCGCATTATGTGCCGAACCGGATGTTCTGTTGCTGGACGAGCCGTTATCTGCGCTGGATCTGAAATTGCGCCAGCACATGCGTACCGAATTGCGGGAAATCCAGCAACGGGTTGGTATTACCTTCATTTATATCACCCATGATCAGGGTGAGGCATTGACAATGTCTGACAGCGTCGCGGTCATGCGCTCGGGAATCATCGATCAGATTTCCGACGGCCAGTCCATTTATGACGACCCCGCGACGCCGTTTGTGGCGTCGTTCGTCGGCGAAAACAATGTGTTCCGGGGAAAAGTGAAATCAATTGGTGATGGTAAAGCCGTGATTGCAACCAAACGTTCCGGCGAGTTGATCGCGCGCGTCGCTTCTTCGGTCCGCGGCAGTCTGCAGGCGGGGGATGATGCAATGATGTTTGTTCGCCCGGAGGCATTTCGTATTGCACCGGATTCGACCGCCGCGCAGAATCGGGTGACAGCGCAAGTAATCCATGAAGAATTTGAAGGCCAGAACTACAACGTTTTTCTGGAAGGTGCGGGCGGCAAGGAAATCAAAATGTCGCTGGTTAATACCGGACAGCAACGTCGATCAGCCAAAGGGCAAAAAATCCTGTTGGAATATTCACCGGACCAGTCGGTGGTCATGCCGTCCGGCGAACTGGCCAGTGAATAGGGGGCGGCATCGTGAAAATTGGTAGGCTGCTGAAAGATTTTTTCTCCAGGAATGGTGTGGCCCTGGGAAGTTTTCTGCTCGTCAGTGTCGGGTTCTGGGTGATCTTCCTGATCGTTCTGCCGCAGTTGTCTATGCTTGATTTTTCCTTTCGTCATCACCTGCCTCCCCCGGAAATCGGCGGCCCGAAAGACACCTACACCCTGGAGCATTACAAGTATCTGGCGTTGGGTGCGCCCGGTGCGGACACGTCGTACAATGTTGTTGATCTCGGCGTGTTTCTGCGAACACTGATCGCCGCCTTTTTTGTCACCATTCTGGATTTGTTGCTGTGCTATCCATTGGCCTATTACCTGGGGCAATCGACCGGCGGTGGCGGAACGCGGGTTCTGGTTCTGATGTTGATCATTCCCTACTGGATCAATGAAATTCTCCGTGCATTTGCCTTCCGGATCATTTTTGGCGACAGCGGGGTTATCAACGAACTGTTGCTGATCATCGGATTGATCAATGATCCCATCGATTTCATTCGGGAAAATGTCGCCCTCTATTCCGGGCTGGGTTATGCCTATATCCTGCTGATGATCTTTCCGATCTATAATGTTATCGAGAGTCTTGACCGGAACCAGATCGAGGCCGCCCGCGACATGGGGGCGCCCTGGTGGCGCATCCATTGGCGCATTGTCATTCCCTATGCCAAGCCCGGGATTTCATCTGGCTGTACCATGGTTTTCATGCTGTCTGCGGGCGCATTGGCAGCCCCGCAAATTCTCGGGGGGCCGTCAAGTCTCTGGTTTACACAAATAATCTATCAGTGGTTTAACACCGGCGGAAACTGGCCGAGAGGGTCTGCCTATGCGATCGTCTTGCTGGTCACTTGCATTATTATTGTGCTTTCCATCATGCGGGCATTCAAGGTCAGGATGGGGGACATTGGCAAATGAGAGCCGAGAACTTCCTGCTGAAACTGTTTATTGCGGCCTATCTTGTGGTGTTTTTTGGCTATCTTCTCGGGCCACTGATCATCATGAGTGCGACGGCGTTCAATTCTCCAGGCTTCCCGCGCGCTGCGCCATGGGAATGCCTGACCTTCGAATGGTTTGACGTTCTGGCAAATGACAACCGGATCGTCAACGGCTTGAAAAACAGCCTGATTGTCGGAGCCGGAACAGTCATCCTGTCGGTTGTCATGGGGCTGGCAGGGGCGTTGCTCCTGACGCAAATCTGGCCAAAGCTCAGGGCCACCTATTATACCATCGTCATCGCCCCAATTCTGATTCCGGGTGTTGTTCTGGGTATTTCGACTCTGGTTTTCTGGGACCGGGTGAGTACTCTGCTGGGGCTGGGAGGCGAAAGTTTTCTGCATAACGGTATTTTGCTGACCGTGCTCGGCCAATCGACCTTTATCGCGTCATATTGCATGCTGGTATTCGTCGCCCGCCTGCAACGTTTTGATACGGGCCTGACGGAAGCCGCACTGGATCTGGGAGCGACCAATGTCCAGGCGTTCCGCCGGATTCTGCTGCCATTTCTGAAACCGGCGATCGGCTCGGCCGTTGTTCTGGCCTTTCTGGCATCATTTGAAAATTACAACACGACCACCTTCACGTTTGGAAAATATCCGACCCTGACGATCGAGCTGGCGCAGAAAGTACGCTATGGCATCAATCCGTCGATATCCGCGCTGGCGTTTATTATCGTCGTACTGACCGTGATCGGTGCCCTGGTCAACGAAATTCACCGACGGCGACAGGTTCTGGCACTCGCCAACGGGGCACCGGTTGCTGCGGTCAGTGGGGGCTTTGCGATACCCGGTTTCCTGCGTCAGAATCCGGCGGCGATCCTGCTGCTGCTACTGGCTATTGCGGGTTTTTCCACCGTCTGGTTTGCCCAGGTTTATAGTCCTGTATCGTGCAAGGCTGATGTCCGGGCGCAGAAACATCTTTTGCAACAGCAACGGATCAGGGAGGTCAGGGAAAAACTGCTTGAACAACAAAGGCAAAAGGCCGTGAAAGGGCCTGACGTATTCGGGACGGAGAAGAGCAAGGTTCCGTCGACATCGGGCGCTGTGCCACAGAGTCCCGGCAAAAGTACCTTTGGAAATGTTTTTGATCCGGGCAATCTTGAGAAGGCCGGTCCGGAAAGCGGGACCGATACCAAATCGATTAACCCGGGGCGCGGCACATTCGGGAACGTGTTTGATCCGGGAAATCTGAAAAAGGTACAACCCGAAGAAGGTCAGTAGGGATTTCATCCGGACATGTCTTTATCTAGGCGTCCTTCAACATTGCGCGGAACTTATCCATCATTTCGTCTATGTGGCGTTCTTCGGAAACAAAGGGAGGTGCGATAATTCCGGTGTCGCCGGTGAATTTCACATGCATGCCTTTCTGGAACAGGTCGATCTGGGCGGCCCCTCCGCGTGACCCGGCATTGCCCTTGGCTTTTAGCTCCACTGCGCCAATCAGGCCATATCCCCGAATGTCGCGGACGCAGTCAAATTGCTGCAGACTGTAGAGGTTGTCGAGGAAGTATTCAGATAATGTCCGTGCCTTCTCGAAGATATTTTCATTGTAGAAGATATCTTGAACGGCAATTCCTGCGGCACAGGCCGCCGGGTGACCGGAATAGGTGTAACCGTGGAAGAATTCAATGGCGTTTTCCGGCGCTGCTTCGGTAATGGTGTTGTAAATTTCGTCCCGCACAGCGACAGCACCCATTGGTTGCGCACCGTTCGTGAGGGCTTTGGCCATAGTCATGAGATCCGGCGTTACACCAAATTCCTGTGATGCAAATGCCGACCCGGTTCGGCCAAAACCGGTAATAACTTCATCAAAAACCAGTAATATTCCCTGTTCATCACAAATCTGCCGAAGCCGTTCCAGATAACCTTTTGGCGGGACGAGACAACCGGTCGAGCCGGCAATTGGTTCCACAAAAACGGCGGCGATCGTCGATCCTCCATATGTTTCACAGATGCGTTCGAGATCGTTTGCCAGTTCGGCACCGTGTTCCGGCTGACCACGGGTGAAGGCATATTCTTCGTTCCAGGTGTGGCGCATGCAGACAACGTTGGGCATCACGGCGCCGAACGTTTCACGATTTTTGACCATACCGCTCAGGCTGACGCCGCCGATGTTGACGCCGTGATAGGCGCGTTCGCGCGAGACAAACCGCGTGCGTTGTCCTTCTCCCCGGGCTCGGTGATAAGCCATCGCCATTTTAAGGGCAGTATCAATCGATTCCGAGCCGGAATTGACGAAAAAGATGTGATTGATAGGATCCGGCGTAATCCGGGCAACCTTTTGGGCCAACTCGAAGGTCCCAGGTGTGGCGCTGCCGAACGGTGCCGCATAATCATTTTCCAGCAATTGCCGGTACACTGCTTCCGCGATTTCTGCCCGGCCGTGACCGAGCGGACAACAAAACAGTGCGGACGAACCATCAATGATCTGATTGCCATTGTGATCTGTGAAATAAACGCCCTCACCTTTGACGATGATGCGGGGATTGTTCTTGAAGGCACGATTTGCGGTGAACGGCAACCAGTGTTGCTCAAGGTTGTTCGCGGTGTATTGCATTGGAAATCCCTCCCGGCGAGAACTGTTTGAAATTGGGGTATACAACAATACAGAGCCGCCAGTTTCCAAGTTTCAGGGCATGTCCTGCTGACTGTTTCGGGCGGTTGCTTGTTCGCGGTGCTGAAACAACGTAATCTTCGCCGTGGACCCACTCTAGTGCCAATTTTTCGGAATCGTGAGGCCAGCAGATGCGGGATACCTTGTTCCATTTCGAGCGTACCGAACACGCTAGTATTCAATCCCAAATCAGAGAGATGCTGGTCGCCGCAATTCTTGATGGGCAGCTCCCGTCCAGAATGCCGTTGCCGTCCAGTCGGCAGATGGCAAAAACCTTGAAAGTTTCGCGAAATACGGTCGTGTTGGCCTACCAGGGGCTGGTTGACGACGGATACCTGACGTCTCGCGAAAGAAGCGGGTTTTATGTGAATCCCGAGATTCTGGATGGACGGGCGCACATCTCCGGGCGGCTGGAAAAGGTGGTGGGCAATGAGGTTGACTGGAACTGTCGTTTCAGAATCCTGCCCTCCACCCTCAAAGCGGTGAAAAAACCGCTGGATTGGCAATCTTACAAATACCCGTTTATCTCAAATCAGGTCGACCCGGCATTGTTTCCGATTGCCGCATGGCGGGAATGCACGCGCCAGGCCATGGGAAAGCGTGGCATGGATGCCTGGACCAGTGATACCAGCGGTAGTGATGATCCGCTTCTGGTCGAGCAGATCAGAACCCGATTGTTGCCAAGACGAGGGATCATGGCTGCCAGCGATGAAATCCTGATCACCCTGGGCGCGCAAAACGGATTGTATTTATTGTCAGGACTTCTGGTCGGGCAATCTACCAGGGTGGCATTCGAAGAGCCGGGTTATCCGGATGCCCGAAATATTTTTGGCGTGAAAAGTGAGAATATCGTTCCGATTCCTGTCGATTTCGAGGGATTACCCGTCGACCAGCGACTTGATGCCTGCGACTATGTTTATGTAACGCCCTCGCATCAATCTCCGACGACACGAACGATGCCTATGGAACGACGAAAACGGTTGCTGGAGTACGCCGAGCGGCATGATTTTGTTATCATCGAGGATGACTATGAAAGTGAGACGAATTACGCGAGTTTGCCGACACCGGCCCTGAAATCACTGGATACGAATAATCGGGTTGTGTATGTCGGGAGCTTGTCGAAAACGCTTTTCCCGGGATTGCGCCTGGGCTATCTGGTGGCGTCCGCTGATCTGATCAGTGAATTGCGGGCACTTCGTCTGCTGATGCTTCGCCATACGCCGAATAACAATCAGCGGACGGTCGCGTATTTTCTGGCACTTGGCCATCATGATACCCTGATCCATCGTTTGCACCGGGCCTATCGGTCACGATGGCAGGCAATGTCGGGTGCGCTCGAAACCTTCCTGCCGGGAGCGGCGGAAATTCCGACTTTTGGTGGAACCAGCTTCTGGGTCAGGGGGCCGGAAAACCTGGATTCAGATGAACTGGCGAATGAGGCATTAAAAGTCGGCGTTGTAATCGAGCCCGGCACACCGCATTTTGCAAGGGTAAAACCACCCGTGAACTTTTTCCGACTTGGATTTTCATCGGTTGCCGAAGCGCTGATCGCGCCCGGGATTGAACTGCTCTCCGGGGTCGTCCGTCGTTTGACGAACTGACGGCTGTTAGCCGCTCGCCGAACCATATGCTGGCCTGTCGGAATAGCAAAAACTGGCCCTATCGGGCGACGGGCTCGTCGCCGTATCAAGACCAGACCATCCCGTTCCGCAGATGATTTAGCGCGGCGCGGATTTTGTCATTGGTTTTATCCTACATTTTATGGAGTTTACTGAAATGCTTATCGGCGTTCCCAAGGAAATAAAGAACCATGAATATCGCGTCGGCATGACGCCAACCAGCGTTCGGGAAGCCGTTCATCATGGTCACGAAGTTATGGTCGAAACGAATTGTGGTTCCGGTATTGGCGCAGGTGATGCAGCCTATATTGAAGCAGGAGCCCGCGTCGTCGAGACCGCCGCCCAGGTATTCGCCGACTCAGATATGATAGTTAAAGTGAAAGAACCGCAGGCGGCTGAACGCGCATTGTTGCGACCGGGACAAATTCTGTTCACTTACCTGCATCTGGCCCCCGACCCTGACCAGACACGTGACCTCGTTGGTAGCGGGGCAATCTGCATCGCCTATGAAACAGTGACCGACAGCCGGGGGGGATTGCCGCTGTTGGCACCGATGTCGCAGGTCGCCGGACGAATGTCCATTCAGGCCGGCGCCCATTGCCTTGAGAAAGCTCAGGGTGGCGGCGGGATTTTGTTGGGCGGCGTTCCCGGTGTGCCGCCAGCCAAAGTGGTTATCATTGGCGGCGGAGTGGTCGGTGAAAATGCTGCCTATATGGCGGTGGGTCTGGGTGCGGATGTCACCATTCTCGACCGCAACGTAGATACCATGCGGGCGCTGGTTGTCCGGTTCGGGCAGTCGGTAAAGACGGTGTATTCGACGTCACAGACGATTGAAGAAAATGTGTTGGCAGCCGACCTGGTAATCGGCGGAATATTATTGCCCGGTGCGGCAGCTCCGAAACTGGTCAGCAGGGAGCATGTGAAAGCGATGAAAGCGGGCTCTGTACTGGTCGATGTTGCAATTGATCAGGGGGGGTGTTTCGCCACGTCACATGCAACGACCCATGCCGATCCGACCTATATTGTTGACGATGTCGTGCATTATTGTGTCGCAAATATGCCCGGTGCCGTTGCCCATACGTCAACCTATGCGCTGAACAATATGACTTTGCCATTTATCCTGTCGATTGCCGACAAAGGGTACAAACAGGCGTTGTTGGATGATCCGCATTTATGCAATGGACTAAACGTTCATTCCGGGCATGTTACTTACAGGGCCATTGCCGAAGATCTCGGGTATGAATTTGTTGCGCCTGCTACCGTGCTGGCCGCCTGACATTGACGGCGTCTCTGTCGTCCGCAGGTTTGTGAACGGCAGAGACTTGCCTTTGACTTGATCAACTGAATTTGATATTAAATTCGACATTATTCACAGTTTTGATATAAACTGTCTCATTTTCAGTGTTTTTGAAGGAATTTTGTCCATGACCAAAATGACAACCGAAGAGGCCTTTGTAAAAGTTTTGCAAATGCACGGGATTGAACACGGGTTTGGAATTATTGGATCTGCGTTTATGCCTATTTCAGACTTGTTTCCGAAAGCCGGCATTAAATTTTGGGATGTCGCTCATGAAACCAACGGCGGCTTGATTTGTGATGGATATACCAGGGCAACCGGCAAGATCGCCATGGCGATCGCCCAGAACGGCCCGGGAATTACGGGGTTTGTAACACCCATCAAAACCGCCTACTGGAATCATACGCCGATGTTGCTGGTGACACCGCAGGCTGCCAACAAGACTATGGGGCAAGGCGGTTTCCAGGAAGTCGAGCAGATGGCGTTGTTCAGGGACATGGTGTGCTACCAGGAAGAAGTTCGTGACCCGTCCAGAATGGCGGAAGTACTCAATCGGGTCATCGAAAAGGCGATCAGAGGGTCCGCTCCGGCGCAAATCAATGTGCCACGAGACTACTGGACGCAGGTAATCGATATTGAATTACCACAGATCGTCCGGCTGGAACGTCCATCCGGTGGTACGGACGCCATCGCGAACGCGGCAAAACTGTTGTCTGAAGCCAAATTCCCCGTCATCCTGTCCGGTGCCGGAGTCGTGATTGGTGACGCAATTGGGGATTGTCAGACACTGGCAGAACGTCTGGATGCGCCGGTTTGCAGCGGGTATCAGCACAATGACAGTTTCCCGGGCAGTCACCCGCTGGCGTGCGGTCCGCTCGGCTACAACGGCTCGAAAGCCGCGATGGAACTGATTTCCAAAGCAGACGTGGTCCTGGCCCTGGGGACGCGGTTGAACCCGTTTTCGACGCTGCCGGGTTATGGTATCGATTACTGGCCGTTAAACGCCAGCATCATTCAGGTTGATATCAATTCGGACCGGATCGGGTTGACGAAGAAAGTAACGGTCGGGATTTGCGGCGATGCCAAACAGGTCGCCAAACAGTTGCTCGGCCAACTTTCCACAACAGCCGGGAATGCCGGTCGGGAGGAGCGCAAGGCGCTGATCCATCAGACCAAATCGGCCTGGCTACAGGAACTGAGCAGCCTTGATCATGAAGACGACGACCCTGGAACCACTTGGAATGCGGATTCGCGCACCCGGGATGCCGACCTGATGTCCCCGCGCCAGGCATGGCGTGCCATTCAGGCGGGATTGCCGGACAACGCTATCATTTCCAGTGATATCGGAAATAATTGCGCAATCGGTAATGCCTATCCGACCTTTGAACAGGGCCGTAAGTATCTGGCACCTGGCCTGTTCGGACCATGCGGATACGGATTTCCGGCTATTTTGGGGGCCAAGATCGGATGCCCCGATATTCCTGTCGTGGGATTTGCCGGCGACGGCGCGTTCGGTATCTCGATGAACGAAATGACATCCTGTGGGCGCGGTGACTGGCCAGCAGTAACGATGGTGATTTTCCGCAATTATCAGTGGGGTGCAGAGAAACGAAATACAATCCTGTGGTACGACAACAACTTTGTCGGTACCGAGTTGAATCCGGAACTCAGCTACGCAAGGGTAGCTGAAGGGTGCGGATTGAAGGGCGTGCAGGTCAAAACGTCGAACGAGTTGACAGAAGCTCTCCGGCAGGCCTGCAAAGCACAGGACGATGGCGTCACAACTTTTATTGAAATCGTTCTGAATCAGGAACTGGGCGAACCGTTCCGCCGGGATGCCATGAAGCCGCCGGTGGTGGTTGCCGGAATTGACCCGAACGATATGCGCCGCCAACAACCCAATTAACCTGTCGCCCTTGGGCACTGGGGTCGGAAATTACAGTTCCGGCCCCGTTTTTTTGGATTGACCCGCCATGCTAAGCAAAAAACCATTCGAGATACCCGCCTATCTCGGGATGCTCTGCCAGGATATTTCACCTGTCACCACGGCCGTTGCCGGTGCGGATCATGAGGTGGTACTGGAGAGCGCCCGGCAGGCTATGGAGGGAGGGTTCATCGTTCCGGTTCTGATTGGCGACAGCGAACGCATTCGATCGCTTGGTCGGAATATGCAGTGGGACCTGACCGGAATCCGGATTGTTGACGCGGTTGAGGAAGACATGGTGCCGGACCATGCCGTCGCTCTGGTCCGTGCCGGCGAAGTCGGTGCGGTGATGAAGGGGCATGTTCATACCGATTCTCTGATGGCTGCGGTTGTCCGCCGTGACAGCGGATTGCGAACCGACCGTCGCCTCAGTCATATCTTTCATATGACCGTCCCGGGAAGCGACAAGGCTTTGATGATCACGGATGGGGCGGTCAATATAAATCCGGACGTTAAAACCAAAATTGACATCGTAAAAAACGCAGTGGATCTTGCGCATGCTCTCGGGAATGCTGCACCAAAGATTGCAATGCTGTCTGCAACGGAATCTGTTCTGGCAGCAATGCCGTCCAGCGAGGACGCCGCCACAATTGTCCGGATGGCCGCGCAAGGCGAGATCAAAAATGCGTTGATTGAAGGGCCTTTTGCTTTTGACAATGCGGTTTCTCCGGATGCCGCCCGGTTAAAGGGGATACACAGTCCGGTTGCGGGTAATGCCGATATACTGGTTGTGCCCAATATCGAGACCGGAAACAGCCTGTTCAAGATGATGGTCTACTTTATGAGCGCGACCGCCGCTGGAATTGTGATGGGGGCAACGGTGCCGATTATATTGACGTCGCGTGCAGATCCACCGCAAGCACGGGTTGCCGCGGCTGCTCTGGCAGCATTGGTTGCCGCCAATCGTCCGATCGCATAACTATCCGCGCGTGCTGGCGATCCAGTCCGACGATTTTTTTTTGTATTGATAAATCGTTTGAATGCAATAATTTCGCTTCCCATGAATGTATTTCCACATGCGCTGCTTGATGGCTACCGGGCGTTTCGACAACAGAAATACGCATTGGAAAGCCAGCGTTATCAAAAACTGGCTGAATTGGGTCAAACGCCCGAGACGCTGGTTATCGCCTGTTGTGATTCCCGCGCCGCTCCCGAAATTATATTCAATTCTCTGCCAGGAGAAATTTTTGTCATCCGCAATGTTGCGAATCTGGTGCCGCCTTATAGTCCGGATGGTGAATATCACGCGACATCTGCGGCCCTGGAGTTTGCCGTCCAAAACTTGAAGGTTTCCAATATTGTGGTGTTGGGCCACGGCAGATGCGGCGGGATCAAGGCGGCCCTGACGCCGACGACGGTTCCCCTGTCGCCAGGCGACTTTATCGGAAAATGGATGGATCTGTTGACACCGGCCGCTGAAGCCGTCGTTGCCAATCGATGGATGACGGATACGGAACGGGAAACGGCACTTGAGCTCATATCGATCCGTTATTCGATCGACAACCTGAGGACCTTCCCCTGTATTTCCATTCTGGAGAAAAAAGGGCGTCTGAACCTGTATGGGGCATGGTTTGATATTGCGGGTGGCGAGTTGCAGGTGATGAATTCAGAAACCGGTGATTTCATCAAATTGTCAGCCGGCCCGGATGACATGGCCGACTCGTGATGGAGACACATCCGGAAATACGAAGTGCTGTCCGGGCGCTGTGCGCGGGGTTCCCTGGCGAATACTGGCGCGACAAGGACCGCAATCAGGCATACCCAACGGAATTCGTGCAAGCCTTGACGGAAGCCGGGTTTCTTGCCGTTTTGATTCCGGAAATGTATGGCGGCAGCGGGTTGGGAATTGGCGAAGCGGCGGCCATCCTGGAGGAAATTCAGAAGTCCGGCGGCAACGGCGGTGCCTGTCACGCACAGATGTATACGATGGGAACCGTTTTGCGACATGGCAACGAAGAACAGAAAAATACCTATCTGCCACAAATCGCCTCCGGTGAATTGCGTTTACAGGCGTTTGGCGTAACAGAGCCGACCTCGGGTACCGATACCAGTCGTATCCGCACCACCGCAAAACGGCAGGGCGATCAATACGTCATCAACGGACAAAAGGTATGGACCTCGCGGGCCGAACATTCCGATCTGATGTTGCTATTGGCGCGAACATCGCCACGCGAGGCAGGCCCCAAACCGCACGATGGCATGTCGGTTTTTCTCATTGACATGCGCGCAGCCCTCGGCCACGGACTGACGATCAAACCTTTACCGGCGATGATAAACCACTCGGCGACGGAAGTGTTTTTTGACGATTTGCATATTCCGGCATCGTCACTGATTGGTGAGGAAGGCAAGGGATTTCGCTATATTCTGGATGGAATGAATGCCGAACGTATCCTGATTGCGGCTGAATCGATCGGTGATTCACGATGGTTTCTGCAAAAAGCCACCGAATATGCCAGTGACCGCGTGGTATTTGATCGACCGATCGGGAAAAACCAGGGAATTCAGTTTCCGCTTGCGCGAAGTTATGCAGAAACAGAGGCGGCCAACCTGATGGTGGAAAAAGCAATCCGGCATTTTGATGCCGGTGAACCGTGCGGAGCGGAAGCCAATATGGCGAAGATGTTGGCGTCGGAGGCGTCCTGGGGGGCGGCGAATGCGTGCTTGCAGACCTTCGGCGGATTCGGGTTTGCTGAGGAATATGACGTTGAACGTAAATTCCGTGAAACGCGACTGTATCAGGTAGCACCTATTTCAACCAACCTGATTTTGTCCTACATTGCCGAACATGTGCTTGGTTTGCCTCGTTCCTTTTAAGGAATTGCGATGAGTATTGATATTGAACACCTTCGGCAGTGGATCGGGCGGCAGGAAGAGCGACATGATGTCGCGACGGCGTCTCAGCTGGCGGGTTTGTCGGCAACGCTTGACCGGGATGATCCGTTCCCGATCGTGGGTACGGAGCTGCCACCTGCCGGGCACTGGTTGTATTTTCTGGACCGGCCGACGCAATCCAACCTCGGACCGGACGGACATGGCCATCGGGGTGAGTTTTTACCGCCGGTCAAACTGCCGCGACGAATGTGGGCGGGCGGCAGGATCTCGTTTCTGGAACCACTGCGAATTGGTGAGTCGATCAAACGAATTTCAACGGTAAAAGATGTTACCTACCGGCAAGGCCAGTCCGGCGACCTTGTCTTCGTAACGGTATTGCACGAAATATGGGGACCGGCTGGCGTGTCCGTACGGGAAGAACATGATATCGTCTACCGCGGTGAGGCAGGTCTCAATGCACCCGCCGCCCGGCCGATACCGGCACCTGACGGAGCGGTCTGGGTGCGGGAAATGGTGCCAGACCCGGTTCTCCTGTTCCGTTATTCTGCGCTGACCTTCAACGGTCACCGTATTCACTATGACCTGAAATACGTCATGGAAGAAGAAGGCTATCCGGGGCTGGTTGTTCATGGCCCGCTGATGGCAACCCTGTTGATGGATTTGTGCTCCAGGGAAAATCCGCATCAAAATTTGACGGCATTCTCATACCGTGCGGTTAGTCCGGTGTTCGACACCACAGCCTTTGCGGTCAAGGGCAAGCCGGGTGAAGGTGACGGCATAGCAGAAATGTGGATTGCCAAACAGGATGGATCGCTGGCGATGCAGGGACGGGCTGAATTCGGAGATGTCTGACAATCCGTTCGATGTGATGATTGTTCTGGGGGCTCGGCACGGGTCAGATGGCAACGCCGGGGTGGCCATGATACGCCGGGTCAGTCATGCGATATTCTGTTATCAAGTGGGTAAGGCGGCGCATATTTTAATGGCGGGCGGGCGTACATCCGGGACCATTCCGGAAAGCCGGACGATGGTGGCAATAGCAGTCGAGGGGGGCGTGCCGGCCTCGGCGGTGATTGAAGAAGACAAATCAACGCGGACCTTGGAAAACGCTGCCGAATGTAAGAAAATCATGGCGGCACGCGGCTGGCAAACGGGGTTGCTTGTGACTGACCGGTTTCACATGGCTCGTGCACTCTACACGTTTCGTGCACTGGGTGTGCGGGTAACTCCAGATCCGGTCACCATGCCACTTTCATTTTCCAATTTGTTGTTTGCGATCCGGGAGTTCGGCGCGCGGATTGCCTATGCTGGAATTGTTTGGAAATACCGGCAGGAAAACCCATGACAAAATCGACGGCACCCATGAGCGGCATTCGCGTTCTGGATGTCGCGACATTCATAGCCGCCCCATACGCGGCATCCATTCTGAGTGAATTTGGTGCCGAGGTCATCAAGATCGAACAACCGGGGACAGGAGATCCCTGGCGCTCGTTCGGGACGGCAACGGACCGCGAGGATTCATCGCTCGCCTGGTTGTCTGAAGCGCGAAATAAAAGATCGATTACGCTGAACCTGCGTGAACAAGAAGGTGCGGATATCTTCAAACGCCTGGTGCAAACCGCTGATGTTGTTTGTGAAAATTTCCGGCCCGGTACACTGGAGCGATGGGGACTTGGCTGGGATGTACTGGAACAGATTAATCCGGGTCTTATTATGTTACGTGTGTCGGGATACGGACAGACAGGTCCCTACAAGGATCGTCCGGGGTTCGCCCGCATCGGCCATGCCGTCGGCGGATTGACTTATCTGTCCGGATTGCAGGGGGAGTTACCTGTAACGCCGGGCTCAACCTCGCTTGGGGACTATATGACCGGGCTGTACGGGGCGATCGGCCTGCTGATGGCGCTTCGTCACAAACAATCGACCGGGCAGGGGCAAATGGTCGATATCGGACTCTATGAATCAGTTTTTCGGGTGCTTGACGAAATTGCGCCCCGCTATGCAAAAACCGGTTTCGTTCGCCCGCCAGAGGGAACCGGAACGGTCAATGCCTGCCCACATGGACATTTTCCGGCGGGTGACGGAAAGTTTCTGGCGGTTGCCTGTACCACGGACAAGATGTTTGGCCGTTTGTGTGATGCGATGGCGCGGCCAGATATGAAATCAGCCTATGGTGAACAGCAAGCACGATTACACAATCGCGAGATAGTCATCGAGCAGGTCACAATCTGGACGATGTCCCACAATCGCGAAAAGGTAATTGCTATCTGTGTCGATCATGGTGTTCCGGTCGGGGCCATTAATTCAATCGCGGATATCTTCGATGACCCTCAATTCGCGGCTCGCGAAAATCTCACTCGCTTCATCGAAGAGGATATTGGGGAGGTCGTCATTCCAGCCGCATTCCCGCGGCTATCTGTGACACCACCCGAAGTGCGCTCTCTGGGCCCTCGTCTGGGCGAGGCAAACCAGCAAATTTATGGCGGTGAACTGGGCATGTCAGTCAATCATCTGGCTAACCTGAAGGCGAAGGGCGTAATCTGACCAGATGGATCAACCGCCGTACCAGACTCCCTTTTCCCTCCATTTTTTCAATTGATTTTGGCGTTTTTCGGGGAATTTTGAAACGCCCATGGAGGCTATTTTTTTCCGCTTGCGAAGCTCCAACTGCGCCCGCCGCATAGCCAAAAGATGCGTGATATCCCGACCGGCGGCACGGGCATCTTGCCATTCCCTGATTTCTCGCTGGCGGTTGGCTTCCTTCTGTCTTACGCGAGATGCCGTTGTGCTGGCGACCGGATTCGACTGCATCCGTTTTCGGAACGCTTCGTTCAACTGGTTGGTCCGGGAGTAGTCAATTTCCTTGGGGCGTTGCCATGTCGCGGCCTTAACGGGGTTGGTTTTTTTCTGAGCGACCTCTGGTCGCCCACGCTGGGCATTCCATGAGGCCATGACCTTGCCCTGGTAATAGGCCTTCTTTTCCGGTGTCGATGAATGGTACGTCCCGGCCGCATCAATCCAGCTATTGGATGGTGATTTGAGTCGGGACAGGAATTTTGCAGCATATTCGGTATTTTTTTTCGGATCAAAGGCATCGGATAGAGTATCAAATGCATCCCCGTGATAATGCATATTGATTTGCATGCATCCGACATCAATGTTGCGTACCCCCTGCGTCATGAGGATTTCGACTTCCGCCAGCGCCTCTTCCTTACTGTCGAAAAAACGACCTTCACCGCCAGAGGTTACGGTCCACGGCCAGGCAATATTTTCCCCCCGTTGCTTGTCCCACCGGCCAGATTCAACCAGTGAAATTGCCGTCAGCAGGTGTTTTGCTATGCCGCGTTGTTTTTCCTGTATCCGGGTTTGTTCAGCGCAAATATCCGCCGCATTTTCAGATGCCTGCAAGGATTTTGGCGAGAAGGAAATTGAAAGAATTCCTGCCAGGCCAACGGCGATAATCGCGCATTTCGAGACCATATCTAACACGTTCCGTCCTCCATCTGGATAAAGTCATGCGAAGACCGTGCCAGATATGAACGTTCAGGAGGGAAAAATGGCCAATTCCTGTGGGCAGCTAGATGATATTGGATTCCAGTAGGGGGCGGTGGTCGATAATTCGCTCAAAAGACAGGTCCGAAAGGTCCAGCGTCGTATATTTCCCGCCCACAATGAGTTCAGCGATGCCGCGCCCGACGGCCGGGCTCTGTTGCAGGCCGTGTCCGGAAAATCCGTTAGCGAACAGGAAGTTCGATACGACCGGGTGTCGCCCGACAATGGCGTTTTGATCCAGAACATTATAGGCGTAATGTCCAGCCCATGCATTGATCACCTTGATCGCTGCGAACAGCGGAATTCGGTCGGCGAGGGTTGGCCATATGACATCGTCAAACAGGTCGTGATCGACCTTGAAATCGTACGTTTCGGGGTCGTTGTCGGCAGGCGGGGATACACCCGTCAGAAAAAAATGGCCTTCCGGTCGCAGGTATACACCGGATGGATCAATCAGCATTGGGCATTGTGTGATCTTGTGTTTGTCTCGGCAGTCGATGACAAATACGTTTCGTTTGCGTGATTCGACGGGCAGGGCGAGGCCTGCCATGGCGGCGACGTGCGCGGCATTCGGCCCGGCGGCATTGACCACATGGCCGCACGAAAATGATTGGCCGTCGGCGAGGTGTACGCTCGTCGCCTGATTGTCGTCCACTCTTATTTCGGTGACTTCTCCTTTCAGATATTGAACGCCCGCTGCGATTGCCTGAGATTTCAACGTCTGTAACAACGTGTTCGAATCAAACCAGCCTTCACCGGACCGCCCGAGACAGCCGGCTGCAATGCCCCGAACCGACATCCAGGGGTAACGGGCGGCAATTTCAGTTGCGGTCAACCACCCTATATCGGCGCCCAGTATCGTTTGAATATTGAAGTTGCTGTGTAATACTGGTCTGCCTCGTTCGCTTGCCAGCAACAGATAACCTTCTTCTTTCAGCCCGGTATCGGCGCATGCTCCGAATTGAGCGGGAAGAGATTTGAGAAACTCGACCCCGAACTGCGACATCCGGATATTTACCGGACTTGAAAATTGCTGACGAATTGATGCGGCTGACAGTGTGGTGGAGCAGGATGTATAGGCTGGGTCCCGTTCAATCACCAGAACTCGCCCGCCAAAGCCGGTATTTCGCGATAGAAAATAGGCAACAGAACTACCGATGGCCGCACCGCCGACTATAACTACATCGTACAATTTCATTATGAATTACGGGATCTACAAATGAAAACAGTCGACGCTGATCCACCACTCGCGTTCATAGGGGAACAATGACCCCAGGTAGACATGCTCATCTGCCTTGACGTTGCTTGTCGGGACGTACCCGGGAACAGGACTGATCAATGTAGTTGCTACGCAAATTGCGTTGTTCTTGAACAGAGCGAAAACATCCTTGCCGGATTGGGAACGGTCAACAAACCGTCTGGTTTCTTCTGTTTCACGCCAGCCACCGCGTTCCAGAGACGCCTTGATGAAGGCATGCATGTCGGCCAGCGATCGAATCTGGGTGTTTTCGATATAGGTACCGGACGACACCATTTTCAGGCGACAAAGGCCGCCTTTGATATTTTGCGGATTTTCCGGGAATTCATATTCCATCTGTCGAAAGGCAGGTTCAATCGGTATGCCATCTTCCAGGGCATGGCGAACATCCGCGCACTCGGCATGTGGCAGGGCGGTGACAGCCTTGCTCTGGACGCTTGCAAAAGCCGGTCGGGCGACTGGTGTCGCTGCGGCGATCATCATCCCGATGACCAATGTGACAATGAGGCATTTCATCCAATGCATGGTAGGCGATAATTTCTGTTTGCCCAAGATCAAGATGGTGTAACGGCAATATCAGGTATGTTCACTGTTACTACCCTTCTGTGAAGACAGGGTAAACCGCAATTTCGATTGAAACGGATGTGAATTTCGCCCATACAGAAATGTTAGGAAAAATTTTGGACCTGAACACTGAACAGATAGGGAAAGGAGGCAATCGACAAGGAATGAAAAAGATATGCGCCGCGTTCCGGCACTACGAAGGACCAACCCTGTTGGTCGCGATTACCGTCTATGTTGGCTGGACCGCGCTGATCCTCCATCACGATCAGATTCCATGGCCGGTGATTTTCGTTTTTGGTGGAATTCTGGCTGCCTGGCATAGTTCCGTCATCCATGAATCTGTCCACAACCTGAATTCAATACCTAAATGGTTGAAAAATATCATTATTTTTCCGCCGTTGGGTGTCTGGTACCCGTATGCCTATTATGTCCGTGCCCATATTATTCATCATCGCGACAATAATTTAACGCACCCCGTACGTGACCCTGAGTCATATTATCTGACCCGGGTTCGATGGCGACAAACCGGCACTTTGGTGAAATCCTTGCTGATGATCAATCAGACCTTTGCCGGACGCATGGTGATCGGTCCGTTTATATCGGTCTATCGTCTGGTAGCGGGGAACATCCGGAAAGTGATGTCCGGTGACAACCGAACGATCAAGGGGTTGGTAATTCACGGGATCAGCCTTGCGGTGTTGTTTGGATTTGTCAGTGGCGTCGCCGGGATGGTCTGGTGGCAATACCTGCTGCTGGTGGCTTATCCGGGGTTGATGTTGGGCCTTGTACGCTCATTCTGCGAGCACGGAGCAGCGATTAATCCCAATCATCGGACGGCAATTGTCGAATCAGGGACTTTCTTCAGCCTGCTGTTCCTTTACAATAACCTGCATGTGGTTCATCACCAAAACCCGTCGATGCGTTGGTATGATATACCATCCTACTATCGGGACCATCGGGAGGAAATACACAGACACAACGGCGGATATGTTTTTAGTGGATATGGGGATGTTATCCGCAAGACCTTGTTTACCCCGGCCTTTTTGCCTGTGCATCCGAGTTCCTGACATCTCCGCGCAGTCATGCCAGAATTCGAAAGTTTGAAGCTATGAATAAATTGATCTCACCGGACGGGACGGTCGACTCCCGGTTGGAAATCGTCCAACAGCGCTACCAGGATCTCAGCCGTCGTAACTTGCAGCTGGATATGACCCGGGGGAAACCGTCACCTGAACAACTTGACCTGAGCAACGACATGATGACGATGGTCAACGGGGAAAGTTTTACGGGCGCGGATGGGACAGACTGTCGGAATTATGGCATTGGCACCGGAATTCCAGAAGCTCGAGAGCTTTTCGCCGAATTCATGGACGTTTTGCCGACTGAAATCATCGTTGGCGGCAATGCCAGTCTGACCCTGATGTACGATGCATTGGCAGGGGCTTTACTGTTCGGCATGCCCGGCGGCGATGGTCCTTGGTGCGATCAGGGAAAGTTGAAGTTCCTGTGTCCGGTCCCGGGGTATGACCGTCACTTTGCGATCTGTGAGCGGCTTGGCATCGAGATGATCAACGTTGAGATGGCAGACGACGGTCCGGATATGGATTTTGTTGAAAAGCTGGTGGAAAACGATGCCTCCATCAAAGGCATCTGGTGTGTTCCGAAATACTCCAATCCGACGGGTGCGACCTACAGTGACACGGTTGTTGATCGCCTGGCAGGATTGCGCCCGGCAGCGACTGACTTCAGAATTTTCTGGGACAATGCCTACGCGGTCCATCACCTTGGTGACGGCCCTGCTCGGGTGAAAAATATTCTGTCGGCCTGTAAATCTGCTGGTAACCCCGAGTTGCCACTGATGTTCGGTTCCACGTCGAAAATAACCCATGCGGGGTCCGGTGTCGCGATGCTGGCTGCCAGTGTCACAAATATTACGGATGCCGCAGAAAAGATGTCGTTTTCCAGCATCGGGCCGGACAAGATCAACCAACTTCGCCATGTGCGGTACTTTGGCAATTTTCAGGGCATTCTGACACATATGGAAAAACAGGCGGCCTCTGTCGCGCCAAAGTTCGCCGCCGTTGACGCGGCGCTGGAAAGGCATCTGGCCGGTAAGGGGTTTGCCACCTGGACCAGGCCGCAAGGCGGATATTTCGTTAGCGTTGATGTGATGGATGGATGCGCCGCTGAAATCATTGAGCTGGCCGGCAAGGCTGGCGTCAAACTGACACCGGCGGGCGCCACATTCCCGTATGGATGTGATGTTCGTGACCGCAATATCCGGTTGGCCCCAACCATGCCATCTGTTTATGAAATCGAGCAGGCGATGGAAGTATTCTGTGCGTGCGTTGAACTGGTATGTACGCAAAAACGCGAGTGACCTGATCCTCCCCGGTCCCTGTCGATCAGGGACCGGGGGAAACCGGATTATTGCATGACAATCTTGGGGCCACTGGCAGAACTTGACCCGAGGCGTGTTTCAACATGTTTCCAGACTTTTTCGGCAATCGCACAATAGGCTTTCGCGTGTGCGCTTTCAGGGCTGGAAACAACAATTGGGTGGCCGCTGTCTGACGTGGTGCGGATATCCATATGCAGCGGAACCTCGCCGAGGAAGTCAATCCCCAGTTTTTCCGCCTCTGTTCTGGCACCCCCATGCGAGAAAATATCGGACCGCTCGTTGCAGTGAGGGCAGATAAAGTAGCTCATGTTTTCGATGACGCCGAAAACCGGCACGTCAACTTTCCGGAACATATTCAGCCCCTTGCGGGCGTCCAGCAGAGCGATGTCCTGGGGAGTTGAAACGATCACGGCACCGGTCAACGGGACCCGCTGTGCCATCGTCAGTTGAACATCGCCGGTGCCCGGCGGCATGTCCACCACCAGTGCGTCGAGTTCTCCCCAGCTGACATCCCGCATCATTTGTTCGAGCGCTGACTGAACCATTGGTCCCCGCCAGATCATGGGAGTGTCTTCTTCCACCAGAAAGCCCATCGACATTACCTTGATGCCGTAATTTTCCATGGCGTCCAGCGTTTTGCCGTCCGATGATGAGGGCTGGCCACTGATACCCATCATGCGGGGCATGGACGGCCCGTAAATATCGGCATCCAGTAAGCCAACCTTTTTGCCACTGGCGGCAAGGCCAAGCGCGAGATTGACGGCGGTGGTTGATTTTCCAACCCCCCCCTTGCCGGATGCGACGGCAATGATGGACTTGACGTTTGGCAGCAATTCCGGACCGGGTGCTGCACCATGCCCGCCCACTGGTGCGCCGGGCTGAGTCGGCTTGCTCTGCGGTGCAGCCTGTGGCTGGCCGCCGCCATTCGATTTTTTTTCCGCCGTTAACACCACCGTGGCGGTTAAGACGCCTTCCATGTCAAAGACCGCTTTTTCAGCCTCTTTGCGGAGTGGTTCCAGTTTCGCACCCTTGGCAGGATCGACCTCGAGTGCGAAGGCGACATGGCCGTCACGGGTTTGCAAACCTGTCACCATTCCGTTGGTGACAATGTCCTTGCCGCTTTCGGGATCGATGATTTTTTTCAGAACATCTTCGATCCGCTCAATGGTAACCTCTGCCATGCCTTGCAAACTCCGCTCTATACGCCGATATATGATGTAGTATTGCTTGTGCGGCAGCATCGCTGCACAAGTGCTGCTGTCTTATACGGCAGCAGCGACCCAATAGGAAGTAGAGAACAAAATTTTAATTGCAAGTTTTTGAATGTGTTTTACGTCGTAAAAGAATAAGGGAACGAAATCTATGCCTTGGAAATCGCAGGGAGGCGGCCCGTGGGGCGGTGGCGGTAACAATAGCGGCGGGGGTGGTCCACGCGGCCCTCAGCCTCCTGACATCGAGGATATGATCCGTAAAAGCCAGGAAAATTTCAAACGCTATCTGCCGGGCGGGGCTGGCGGCGTGCGCGGCGTCGTTCTGGTTGGTCTGGCGGCACTGGCTTTGTGGGTCGGATTCAACTCGATGTATCAGGTTCGTCCGGGTGAACTGGGAGTCGAGTTGTTATTCGGCAAGTACGTGCAGCGAACCACGCCGGGGTTGAATTTCTGGTTTCCCTCGCCGATCGGTGAAGTGGTCAAAGTGGACGTTGAGAGAACCAATACCGTTAATGTCGGGTTTCGCGGCGAAAGTGATGGTAGTCGCGTAAACAATGTCGCGCGGGAAAGCCTGATGCTGACCGGAGACCAGAATATTATCGATATCAATTTTGTTGTTCAATGGCGTATCAAGAGCGCCTCGGATTATCTTTTCAATATCCGCAACCCGGAAGCGACAATCAAGATTGCGGCGGAAAGTGCCATGCGGGAAGTAATTGGCAAAACAACGCTGGAAGATGCATTGACCATAAAACGCCAGCAAATTCAGGAACTGACGATGCGATTGCTGCAGGAAATTCTGGACAGCTATGGTGCCGGTGTGGCGATAGCCAAGGTGCAGTTGCAGAAGGTTGATCCGCCGCAGGAAGTGATCGATGCGTTCAACGATGTGCAGCGTGCCAAGCAGGATCAGGAACGTAAAGTCAACGAAGCCGTGGCCTATAAAAACGATATTGTTCCCAAGGCGAAAGGGCAGGCACAGAAAGTGATTCTGGAAGCCGAAGGATATAAACAGCAAATGATCAATGAGGCCGAAGGGGAAGCGCAGCGCTTTCTATCGATCTACAATGCTTACAAAAGCAACAAGGCTGTGACGCGTCGGCGGATTTATCTGGAACGAATGCAGGATGTACTTAGCCGAACCGACAAGGTGATCATCGATCAGGGCAATGTGAAAGGTCAGGGCGTCGTTCCCTATTTGCCATTACCTGAGTTGAAAAACCGCCGGCAAGGAGCCGTGAAATGAGCAAAACAACAGTAATTCTGGGCATTGTCGCGGCAATTATCCTGATTGTGTTGTCCGGATCGGTGTTTACCGTTCGGCAGACACAGCAGGCACTTGTTCTCCGCTTGGGGAACCCTTTGCGGGTTGAATCGGAACCGGGGCTGAAATTCAAGGTTCCATTGATCCAGAATGTCGAATTTTATGATCGTCGTATTCTTGATCTCGACCCGCCAATGCAGGAAGTGATTCTGGCCGATCAGAAACGGGTCAATGTTGATTCCTTTGCACGGTATAAAATCGTCGACCCGCTCAAGTTTCGCCAACGCGCACTGACGGATGCCAATTTTCGACAGGTGTTCGGCAACCGTCTCAACTCTGCCGTTCGCGAAGAGATCGGCAAGATTTTGCTGGGCGATATGCTGACCGAAAAACGCGCGCAGGTCATGACCCTGATTACCAATCAGATGAAAGCGCAGGCAGCTGAATTCGGAACCGATGTGGTGGACGTGCGGATCGGTCGGACGGACCTGCCGGAAACCACGGCACAGGCGGTTTATAACCGTATGCGTTCGGATCGTGTCGCGAACGCAGCGGAACTTCGTGCAAACGGTGAGAAAGAAAAGCTCAATATTCAGGCTGGTGCAGACAAGGAGAGAACCATCATCCTTTCCGAAGCAAAAAAATCTTCGGAAATCCTGCGCGGTGAAGGGGATGGTCTGCGCACAAAAATCCTCAGCGATGCATACGGTCAGGATGCCGAATTTTTCGATTTCTACAGATCCATGGAGGCTCTGGGAAATTCAGTGACAGACGGTACGACCATGGTTCTGGGGCCTGATTCTGAATTGTTTCAGTTTTTCCGCCCGGATCCGAAAACGGCCCCCGTCAAGTGAATTGTCGGCGATGAGTGACAGCAGGGGATGAGTGACTTTTTTACGGCACTCGCCCTTGCTCTCACGATTGAGGGTATTGCATACGCAATGTTCCCTGACGCCATGAAGCGCATGATGGCATCGGTTCAGGAAACATCGGTCGGTAATCTGAGGTTGGCGGGGTTGGCGGCGGCATTGCTGGGCGTTGGTCTGGTGTGGATCATCCGGTTGTGATCGCGTCCCTGGGATGTCCCCGGGTCTGCCCCGAAACGGCCTTTATCAGACCATCGTTCAGCCACATTTTGGCATCATATGATAAAGATATGAAGGGGCGCGTCGCCAAGGTGTATTGCGTTCCGGAAGATTAATCTGTCGGGATTTCGCGTTTGCAGAACCCGAACCACAACAGGAAATGAGATAGAGATGAAAACCTTTGCATTCCGCCAAGTGCTGCCAACAAAAGTTGCAGCCATTTCCATGGCGTTCTTGATGCTGTTCGCCATAACATTAACTTCGAACCCGGCTGCGGCACGCAGCCCCGGTGAGGGATTTGCTGATCTGGCGCAGAAGCTGTTGCCGTCCGTTGTTAATATTTCTACGACCCAGGTCATTGAAGGGCGCAGCAGTCCGCAGATGCCCCAGTTGCCGCCAGGATCGCCATTTGAGGAATTTTTCAAGGAATTCTTTGATCGCAACCAGAATCAAAACGGCCGACCGCACAAAGCAACGTCATTGGGTTCCGGTTTTTTTTATGGTGATGCAGGCTACGTCGTTACCAACAATCATGTGATCCAGGATGCCGATGAAATCACGGTCATCCTGCAGGACGACACCCGCTTGAAAGCAGAGTTGGTTGGGCGTGATTTGAAATCCGACCTGGCTGTTTTACGCGTCAAGACTGATCGTAAAATTACCGGCGTCGGATTTGGTAAATCCGATAAATCACGTGTCGGCGACTGGGTTGTCGCCATCGGCAACCCGTTCGGACTCGGCGGCACTGTCACGGCCGGAATCATTTCTGCCCGTGGCCGCGACATCAATGCCGGTCCCTATGATGACTTTATTCAAACGGATGCGTCGATCAATCGCGGAAACTCCGGTGGACCCATGTTCAATATGGATGGCCAGGTCATCGGGATTAATACGGCGATCTATTCTCCATCAGGCGGTAGTGTCGGAATCGGGTTTGCAATTCCGTCCAATGCGGCAGAACCTATTGTCCGCCAACTCATTCAGAACGGCGAAGTCAAACGCGGTTGGCTGGGCGTTCATATCCAGCAGGTGACGGACGAAATTGCCGATTCCCTTGGGCTTAATAAGGCGCATGGTGCACTGGTTGCTGACGTCATCAAGGACGGCCCGGCAGAAAATGGCAAGATCAAGGCTGGAGATATCATCCTCAGCTTTGACGGGAAAAAAGTTCGTGAAATGCGGAACCTGCCAAAAATCGTTGCCGATACGGAAATTGGTAAACCGGTTGATGTCATCGTCTGGCGAAACGGCACAAATGTCGATCTCAAGGTGACGGTCGGGGTGCTCGACGAAGCGGCGGAAGTTGCGTCGAAACCTGCCCGGGATAAAGAAGGCCTGACCCGCAACGTCGATGAACTTGGCATCACACTGATGGCGTTGACTGACGGATCTCGCGAGCACTACAAACTGTCAAAAGAGGCCAAAGGTGTGCTGATCAGCAAGGTTGCCGGTGACGGTGCCGCCGCCGAAAAAGGTGTCCGCCCGGGCGACCTGATTGTTGAAGTCAGTCAGGAAGAGGTTTCCACGCCAACGCAGGTCGTTGACAAGGTCAAGGAAGCCAAAAAGGAAGGACGGAAAACGGTTTTGTTCCTGATCGAAGGACAAAACGGGTTGCGTTTTGTTGCGCTTCGCATCGGAAAAGGATGATTGATCCCGATCTGAACAATGGATGAAGCGACGGCAGCCCTCGGGGAAATTTCGAGGGCTGCCGTTTGTTTTTGGGCTCACGTGCCAGTCTGTTGGTATAAGCCGTTCATTAACAGACGAATTCCTGGCGCCGATATCCCTGAATGAACAGCAGGGCATCCAGCCCGGCAAAATCGAGGCGATAGGGGGCGTGTTTGATGACGACGGGTTTGGCGTGATAGGCGACGCCGGTTCCGGCCGCCTGCAGCATCGGCAGATCATTGGCACCGTCCCCGACCGCCATGCTTTCTGAAAGCGCAAGTCCCCGCGTTCGTGTCAGAGAAAGCAGGGTTTCATACTTGGTATCGCGGGTGACAATTGGTCCGGTGACCTGTCCGCTCAACACGCCATTTTTTATTTCAAGTTGATTCCCGATTTCAAAATCAAACCCCAGTGCGGCCTTGACCTTGCCGGTAAAATAACTGAAACCGCCGGACACCAGAGCGGTATAGGCGCCATGCGCGGCCATCGTTCGCACCAGGGTTTCCGCACCGGGAGAATAGTCAATCCGTTCCATCGTTTTTGCCAACGCATCCTCAGGCAATCCCCGCAACAGAGAAACGCGCTCGTGCAAGGCACCTTCAAAAGCAATTTCGCCGTTCATGGCGCGCGCTGTAATTTCGGAAATGCGATCTTTCAAACCGGCATGTTCGGCCAGTTCATCCAGCGTCTCCGAGGTAACGAGGGTCGAATCCATATCGGCCAGCAACAGCTTTTTCCGACGGCCATTGACTGGCTGCGCGACGATATCAATCAACTCGCCCAATAGATCATGCCGAATAATTCTGTTACATGTTTTTTCATCCGCGTCCGAAAAAAACAGGTCGCAGGCTTCGCCTTCCGATAACCACTCACGACGGTCAAGGGTTGCGCCCGCCCGTTCGAGGCCACGGGTCGTCGTCGCAACGATAGCGTCGGTCAGATGACCGGTCGAGGGAGAAATCAGCGTGAGGACAGAGGTCATGGCATGTGAAATCCGGTGCCTTGGCGGAAAAGATTGCATATCCCAGTCGGCGAGACCGCGCAAGCGATGACCGTAATTCCGGTTCGGGGAAACCGCCATCACACGTGTACCAATTCCAGCGATCAACGGTTATGGTGTCACTGAAATCAGCACCGGACTGCTGCGATTGTCACAAAATGGAATTCAGCCTTGAAACCCTTGCACCCGGGCAAACACATAATTGTTGTTGCTGGACCAACTGCCAGCGGCAAGTCGGCACTCGCCAGTGCACTGGCTGAAAATTTTGCCGGAGAGATCGTCAACGCCGACAGCATGCAGGTATACCGTGAGTTTCGCATTCTGACGGCACGTCCTGCGGTCGAGGATGAAAAACGAATTCGTCATCATTTGTACGGGGTCGTTTCCGCGATAACGCCCTGGTCCGTCGGCGGCTGGCTCGGGCAGGTTATACCGATTATCGAGGACATGCAGATCCGGCGTCACCTGCCGATCGTTTGCGGTGGGACCGGGCTGTATCTGAAATCTCTAAGGGAGGGAATTGCGCCGGTACCGGATGTTCCCGCCGGGATTGTTGCCCAGGCCACCTCCCTGTATGAGAAAATCGGCGGTACTGCCTTTCTTGAAAAATTGGCGGAATTTGACCCTCAGGGTGCCAGTACGCTTGAACCTGCCGACCGGCAGCGTTTGGTTCGCGCGTTTGCTGTCTTTCGTTCAACCGGACGACCCCTTAGCGACTGGCAATCGGTCCAGTCCTCGACGCCGCCACTGGATGCGCAATTTTTTACCATTCACCTGATTCCGCCGCGAGACCTTCTCTATCAGCGGATTGACGAACGTCTTGCCCGGATGATGGAGCTTGGAGCGCTTGACGAAATACGAAATGTTCGAAACCGGGATTTTTCACCGGACCTGCCGGCCATGAAGGCGCTCGGCGTCAGTGAATTTCAACGCTACCTGGCCGGTGATATTCCGATGAACGACGCCATCGCCTCGGCCCAGCAACGAACCCGCAATTTTGCGAAACGCCAGTTGACCTGGTTTCGGAATCAGTCGCGGGCGGACCTGATAATTGAGGACTTTGGTAACGAACAGGCGGTGGCCATGGCCTGCCAGGCAATCAGCACCGTGTTAAGTTCCTGAATATTCCTGGACGTGCGTGATGCCGGGGAAGTCGGCAAGCAAATGTCGCAATCAGGCGGATACCAGCGACCTTCGGGTTTCGGGAGGATTTCCGGCGGTTTTGTGGTTTATGCCAGATGAAGCGGTCGTCGCTTGACCCGCCAATCTGGACGTTGAACAATGGAACTGTCAGTCTGGCGGGCTGATATTTATTGAGGCAGGGGACAGCAAATGGGCAACGGAAAGATACATTTGAGGCCGAACCGACGGCTGCTGGTCTGTGCATGCCTCTTTGCGTTTGTCGGAACTGCCCGGGCCACGGAAAGTCCACCGTCGCGGCAGGACCTGGCAAATTTTTTTGAATCCGTTGTTTTCGGTGCAGAATATGGTGATCTCACACAGGAAAGCACGATCGTCAAGAAATGGGTCGCGCCAATTCGGATATCTGTATCTGCGATGACCGGATCACTGCTTTCGAAACCTGATGGCGGCAAGGAACTTAAACTGAAAAACAGCCGTCCGAAACCGGCGCATATGGACAGCATTCGAAAACATCTGGCAACATTGGTGAAGCTGACAGGTGTAAAAACGGAAGACGCCCGAAAAACCGGCAAGAACCCAAATTATTTTATCAAGTTTGTGCCTCGGCTGGCCATGCACCTCCCCTCCCTGATCAGGGGGGCACCGCCGAGACTGCTGCAGAAACTGGCGCGACCGGGTGTTTGTTATTTCCTGACGGCAGCGACGGCGCGAGGGGCCATCAATTGGGCAACGGTCATTGTCAATAACGATATGACTGATCGCCAGATCGATAGCTGCCTGCTGGAAGAGATGACCCAGACTCTCGGCCTTCCCAATGACAGCGACATTGTCATGCCGTCTGTGTTCAACAATCGAAGTGTCCTGCACAAGCTGACCCGCAATGACGTGATTGTGGTGGCGACATTGTACGACGAGCGGCTGACAGCGGGCATGCCGCGTCAACAGGCCGTGATGATGGCAACGGAAATCATTGGTGAGGTTTTACGCCGACTTCGATGACGCCCTGTTTGCAGAGGACATTCTTCGCGCGTAATTATATTACGTAAACACGGTGAAAAACTTTCCGTTTGTTCGCTTGCCTGCTTGACCCCCCGGATGTGACGGATTAGGTTGCCGCTTCCTGAACCGGTGCCCGGAGTCGCACGCCTGCGGGTACCATCGGGATGATATGCTTGACCCTTGCCACGGACGGTCGGTATGTCTTTATTCTTACAGGTGGAAACGGTCGGGATGCGACGTTTCACGGTTTATTAGCAGAGGAAGACCCATGGCCAGGGAGCAGATGACGGGTGCACAAATTATCCTGAAAGCGTTGGGAGATCAGGATGTGACCGAAGTATTCGGGTACCCCGGTGGCGCGGTTTTGCCGATTTACGATGCAATTTTCCAGCAAAACCGAATTCGTCATGTGTTGGTCCGGCAGGAAGGTGGCGCGGTCCATGCGGCGGAAGGGTATGCCCGCTCGACGGGCAAGGTAGGTGTCGTTCTGGTGACATCGGGTCCGGGCGCAACGAACGCGGTGACAGGTCTGACCGATGCACTGATGGACAGCATTCCGATCGTGTGCCTGACCGGGCAGGTGCCGACACACCTGATCGGCAATGACGCATTCCAGGAAGCGGATACGACGGGCATTACCCGCCCCTGCACCAAGCACAATTACCTGGTCAAGGATATCAAGGATCTTGCCCGGATCATGCACGAAGCCTTTGATGTTGCCCGCAGCGGTCGTCCCGGCCCGGTTGTGGTCGACCTGCCAAAGGACGTGCAGATGGCAGTCGGCGAGTATCTGGCCAAAGAGATGGGCAAACGCAAAACCTATCAGCCGCAAATCAAGGGTGATCCGTCGCTGATCAGGGACGCAGTGGCGATGATCAAGAAAGCCAAACGTCCGATCATTTACGCCGGTGGTGGTGTGATCAATTCCGGTCCGGCTGCTTCACTGGCGTTGTCCCGCTTTGTGCGGGACACGGGGTTCCCTTGTACATTGACGCTGATGGGGTTGGGTGCATTTCCGGCATCTGACAAGCAGTTCGTCGGCATGGTCGGTATGCATGGAACCTATGAAGCCAATATGGCAATGCATGATTGCGACCTGATGATTGCTGTCGGCGCCAGGTTTGATGACCGTATTACCGGTCGTCTCGATGCTTTCTCGCCCGGTTCGAAAAAAATCCAGATTGATATCGATCCTTCCTCCATCAATAAGAATGTGCCCGTTGACATTGGCATTGTCGGTGACGTCGGGCACGTTCTCGAGGATCTGATGAAGGTCTGGCGGTCGAATAAGTCGACCATGGACGAAAAGGCTGCGAAGAGCTGGTGGAAGCAGATCAATTCCTGGCGGGCATCTGACTGCATGAAATTCGATCAGTCGGGACAGGTCATCAAACCGCAATATGTGATCGAGCGGCTGAATACGCAGACCAAAAAACTCGGGCGGGAAGTCTATATCACAACTGAAGTTGGCCAGCATCAGATGTGGACGGCGCAGCACTTCAAATTCGACAAACCCAATCACTGGCTGACGTCAGGTGGGCTCGGCACCATGGGATACGGCCTGCCCGCTGCCATGGGAGTTCAGGTGGCCCATCCGAAGGCGCTGGTCGTTGGCGTCGCCGGAGAAGCCTCCTTCATGATGAATATGCAGGAACTCTCGACCATCCAGCAATACCGGTTGCCGGTAAAATGCCTGATTTTGAATAACTTTTACATGGGAATGGTTCGGCAGTGGCAGGAGTTGCTGCACGGATCGCGTTATTCGGAAAGTTACATGGAAAGCCTGCCGGATTTCGTCAAGTTGGCGGATGCATTCGGGATGGCAGGGTTGCGTGCGACCAAGGTATCTGAAGTTGACGATATTCTGGCGGAAATGATCAAGATCGATGGTCCGGTTATCGCTGATGTGCATGTCGATCCAAAGGAAAACGTGTTTCCAATGATTCCGTCCGGTGCCGCCCACAACGAGATGTTGCTTGGTCCCGATGACAAGGCACCATCTCCCGTTTCTGAAGATGGAATGGTGCTGGTCTAAGTCCGTTGGGCGCGTTGATTGTCTAAAACCCGCTGATTAAGTCTATATGGGGTGCCGGTGGGCTCCATTTTCATCGGTCGCAAGGAGAATGTTGGTGAAATCGTCTGAAAAACAAGAAAATACACATACGATTGCCGTATTGGTGGACAATGAACCCGGTGTACTGGCCCGTGTGGTCGGGTTGTTTTCCGGACGTGGTTATAACATCGAGAGTCTGACGGTGGCCGAGACCCGACGTGGTCGGCATTTGTCCAGAATTACCATCGTAACGACCGGGACACCGATGATCATCGAGCAGATCAAGGCACAGTTGGGACGCCTGATACCGGTCCATTCCGTCAGTGACCTGACACAGGAAGGGCCGCATGTGGAACGCGAGCTGGCGTTGGTGAAGGTTGTGGGCAAAGGCGATGGCCGCGTCGAAAGCTTGCGAATTTGTGATATTTTCCGCGCCCGCGCCGTCGATTCCACGGAAGAATCATTTGTCTTCGAAATTGTCGGAAACTCCGGCAAAATCGACGCCTTTATTGATCTGATGCGACCGCTCGGGCTGGTCGACGTGTCGCGAACCGGTGTTGTCGCGATTATGCGCGGGCCGGGATCAATGGAAAACGATATTTGAGCGACTGCATTTAATTAACCTTAAATCCTGAACCTAAAATTGAACCAAAGGAACCGAAATCATGCGCGTTTATTATGATCGTGACGCTGACGTCAATCTCATCAAGGATAAGAATATTGTTATTGCCGGGTACGGCAGTCAGGGCCACGCGCACGCCCTCAATCTGAAAGATTCGGGTGCTAAGAATGTGACCATCGTTCTGCGCGAAGGGTCTGCAAGTGCCATTAAGGCGCAAAATGACGGATTTACGGTCAAGTCTGCTGCAGAAGCCGCCAAGACCGCCGATGTTTTCATGATACTGACTCCCGACGAAGGGCAGGCCGCGCTGTATCGCGAACATTTGCATGAAAATCTGAAAGACGGCGGTGCGATTGCCTTCGCGCACGGCTTGAACGTGCATTTCGGATTGATCGAGCCGCGTGCCGATCTTGATGTATTCATGATTGCCCCCAAGGGTCCGGGTCATACCGTTCGTTCCGAATATCAGCGTGGCGCAGGTGTCCCGAGTTTGATTGCGATTGCCAAAAATTCCAGCGGCAATGCACAGGAAATTGCCTTGTCGTATGCCGCCGGTTTGGGGGCCGGTCGTGCAGGTATCGTGGAAACCACGTTCAAGGAAGAATGTGAAACGGATCTGTTCGGTGAGCAGGCGGTTCTGTGCGGTGGCCTGAGTGCGTTGATCATGGCCGGTTACGAAACGTTGGTAGACGCCGGCTATGCGCCGGAAATGGCATATTTCGAATGTTGCCACGAAGTGAAACTGATCGTCGACCTCATTTATGAGGGCGGCATTGCAAATATGCGCTATTCGGTCTCCAATACGGCCGAATATGGCGATTACGTGACAGGGCCGAAGATTGTCACGGACGAAACCAAAGCAGCCATGAAAAAGGTTTTGACGGACATCCAGTCGGGTGAATTTGTCAAACAGTGGATGCTGGAAAATCAGGCAGGCCTGCCAAGCTTCAAGGCGCAGCGTCGCCTGGCGGCCGAGCACGGAGTCGAACAGGTTGGTAGCAAATTGCGGGCAATGATGCCGTGGATTGCGGAAAACGCACTGGTCGATAAAAGCAAAAACTGATCTCTGTACCGACCCGGAATACGATCTCCCGGTACGGATTGTTAACCCCCGTCACGCGCCTGTGGCGGGGGTTGTTTCATGAAGGATGCATCTTCTGGCATGATCACTTTCCTGATATAGTGCTAAATTAATGCTTTGTCAGGGTTTCTGCCCATAAGGTGATTGACAGGGCGTGTTGATCGTTGTTTTTTCGGGCATTCGATGTAAACCCGGCAAACGCAATCATGCTGACAAGGGGATGGCCATGGCGACCAACAATGTTGTGATCTTCGACACGACCTTGCGCGATGGTGAGCAATCTCCCGGTGCATCCATGAACCTGGACGAAAAACTCAGGATTGCCAGCGTTCTGGAAGGCATGGGAGTTGACGTGATCGAAGCCGGGTTCCCGATTGCTTCGGACGGAGATTTTCAGGCCGTCAACGAGATTGCCAAGGTCATCAGTGGGTCGATTATTTGTGGATTGGCGCGGGCAACGCATCCGGATATTGACCGTGCTGCCGAAGCGTTGAAACCAGCCAAACGCAAACGCATTCACACCTTCATCTCGACCAGCCCGCTGCACATGAAATACAAGCTGCAGATGGAACCGGATGCAGTGCATGACGCCATCATTGATAGTGTCAGCTATGCGCGAAGGTTCACCGACGACGTGGAATGGTCACCGGAAGACGGGTCACGGACGGACCATGATTTTCTCTGCCGGTGTGTCGAAAGTGCCATTCGGGCTGGCGCGCGAACCATCAATATACCGGACACCGTCGGTTATGCCATTCCTGTTGAATTTGCCGGTTTAATCACAATGTTGATCAATCGTGTGCCAAACATCGATCAGGCAGTGATTTCGGTCCATTGTCACAATGATCTGGGGTTGGCAGTCGCCAACTCTCTCGCTGCGGTTTCCGCTGGCGCCCGTCAGGTCGAATGTACCATTAACGGTCTTGGCGAACGTGCCGGTAACGCCGCGATGGAAGAAATTGTCATGGCATTGCGGACGCGTGCCGACAAATTACCATATGTAACACGGGTCAAAACAGAAGATATTACCAAGGCGTCTCGTCTGGTTTCAGGGATTACCGGATTTGCGGTTCAACCGAACAAGGCAATTGTCGGCAAGAATGCGTTTGCTCACGAGTCGGGCATTCATCAGGATGGTGTACTCAAGCACGCGGAAACCTATGAAATCATGACACCGGAATCCGTCGGGTTGAGCCAGTCAAATCTGGTGATGGGCAAACATTCCGGGCGCCATGCTTTCAAGGACAAGCTGCGGACTCTCGGGTATGAACTGGGCGACAACGCCGTGCAGGATGCATTCAAACGTTTCAAAGATCTGGCAGATATCAAGAAAGACGTCTTTGATGAAGATATTATTGCGTTGGTCGATGATGAAGTGGTCCGCACCAATGACAGACTGAAACTGGTGTCGCTTGAAGTTCTCTGCGGCACTGAACACCGTCCGCCCAAAGCGACGATGTCACTGGAAATTGATGGCCAGGTGCATTCTTGCAAGGGAACGGGTGATGGCCCGGTCGACGCGGCATTCAATTGTGTCAAACAGTTGTTTCCGCACGATGCCCGCTTGCAACTCTATCAGGTTCATGCGGTGACGGCTGGTACGGATGCCCAGGCTGAAGTCACCGTGCGGCTGGAAGAAAACGGTAAAACCGTGAACGGATCTGGCGCGGAGACAGACACGATGGTGGCATCCGTCAAGGCGTATCTCAATGCGCTGAATAAGTTATTGGTTAAACGTGAAAAATCTGCTCCGGCGGCGCTGACGGCGTGATGTTTAGCGCTGGCTCTTGTCGGCGTAAGTTTTTATAAAGAACTGTCGGTGAGGGCGATCACATCAGTTATTGCCGTCTTAATGATATGTTGAGAAAAGAAAAGTAAACAATCGTGCGCTCGACGACGCACACCGGATTTTGAGAGGGTTGATGATTTCGCGACTGTTCGGATTTTTGTCCGCTGATATGGCAATTGACCTTGGGACCGCAAATACGCTGGTCTATGTGAAAGGTCGTGGAATTGTCCTGAACGAACCCTCCGTTGTGGCCATTGCCGAGGTCAAGGGTAAAAAACAGGTCCTCGCGGTTGGTGAGGAAGCGAAGCAAATGCTGGGTCGGACGCCCGGTAATATTCGCGCAATTCGACCACTTCGGGATGGCGTAATCGCCGATTTCGAAGTGGCGGAAGAGATGATCAAGTATTTTATTCGCAAAGTTCACAATCGCCGCAGCTTTGCCAATCCACTGGTTGTGGTCTGCGTTCCGTCCGGTTCAACGGCTGTCGAGCGAAGAGCGATCCAGGAATCCGCGGAAAGTGCCGGTGCCCGCAAGGTCTACCTGATCGAGGAACCTATGGCGGCCGCGATTGGTGCAGGATTGCCCGTCACCGAGCCGACCGGCTCGATGGTCGTCGACATCGGCGGCGGAACCACTGAAGTGGCGGTTCTGTCGCTTGGCGGTATTGTATATTCGCGGTCCGTTCGGGTCGGTGGTGACAAGATGGATGAAGCCATCATCGCCTATATTCGCCGGAACCATAATTTGTTGGTTGGTGAAGGAAGTGCGGCGCGTATCAAAGAGGAAATCGGGTCGGCCTGTCCGCCGGATGACGGCGAGGGTCAGACAATGGAAGTCAAGGGTCGCGATCTGATGAATGGCGTCCCGAAGGAGTTGATTATATCCGAGCGTCAAATTTCAGAAAGTCTGGCGGAGCCGGTCGGCGCTATTATCGAAGCGGTCAAGGTCGCCTTGGAACATACGGCTCCGGAACTGGCAGCGGATATCGTTGATAAGGGTATCGTTTTAACTGGCGGCGGCGCATTGCTGGGTAATATTGACTTTGTTTTGCGCCATGCCACCGGACTGCCGGTATCAATTGCCGATGACCCGCTGTCGTGTGTGGTTTTGGGAACCGGCCGTGCGCTGGAGGAAATGAAACGTTTGAAAGATGTGCTCACGACCATGTACTAGTGGTTATCCGGAGCGCCGGAATTGGCTGGGCGACCCGGGCCCGATCGGCAATGAATTGCTGGACGTGATCGTGCGTTGGATGATTTCGGTCGAGCGGCAGTTTCGATGTGATGCAAATTCTGGGATTAAACAAAAATACGGAAGAGAACAATGGGCTTAAAGGATAGTCCTCGCCTGCTCAGTGGTCTTTCTCAACCGGCCAGAACCATGGCGCAGCGTCTGGTGTATCTCGCGTTGGTCTTGCTGTCTGTGGCGGTGATGATTCTCGGCAAGGTCGATGCATCGAAAATGGAACGTGTGCGGGTCGTTGTCACAGACGCTGTTGCACCCATACTTGATGGCATTTCGCGGCCCGTGGAAAGCATCAATCGGTTCGTTGCTGAGGCGCGTGAACTGTATGCCATCCGTGCGGTCGATGCCAAACTCAAGCAGGAAAATGTCCGCTTGTTGCAGTGGCAGACGGTCGCCCGCAAACTGGAGGCTGAAAACGCAGCCCTTCGCAAATTGGTCAATTTTGTACCGGACAAGAAGGCACGGTTTATTTCGGCCCGCGTGATTGCGGATGCGGGCGGCGCGTTCGCCAATAGCGTATTGCTGAATGCGGGCGAACGTGATGGCGTCCGCAAAGGGCAGGCAGCGATAACGGGTGACGGACTGACGGGGAGAATTACCAGCGTCGGAATGCGGTCTTCACGTGTTATTCTGATCACTGACCTTAATTCCCGCATCCCGGTTGTTGTCCAGCCCGGCGATGTTCGGGCGATCATGACCGGCGATAACTCCCAACATCCCCGACTTATTCACCTGGCGCCAGGTTCGGTGGTCGGGCCGGGGGACCGGGTCGTGACGTCGGGAGACGGCGGTGCATTCCCGCCCGGATTGCCGGTTGGTCGCGTGCTGTCCAACAGTGATCAGGGCATACTGGTCCAGCCCTTTGTCGACTCCGCCCGACTGGGGTTTGTCCGATTGCTTGACTACGGGCTGAAGGGAATTGTCGAAACACCGCCGGATCAAAGTGGCCTGACGATAGCAGGAAAGCCAGGTCGTCAGTTCGAGAAGCGCTGATGAAACCAGGAGTTCTATACCGGCTCGACCTCCTTGCCCGCAACTTGACACCGTTTTTGCTGACCCTGTTGTTTGTGTTTGTAAGCGTCATACCACTACAGATTCCGGGATTGTCGCATATCATTCCCCTGCTGCCTTTGATGGCAATATATCACTGGGCCGTCTACCGGGTGGAACTTTTGCCCGCCTATTCCGTTTTTATTATTGGAATTCTGCAGGATATCTTTACCGGTGCTCCGATCGGTGTAAATGCGCTGGTATTCCTGTTGGTGTATGGTGTTGTCCTGACCCAGCACCGGTTTTTATTCGGCAAATCCTTTGCCGTGATCTGGGTCGGGTTCGGCCTGATTAGCGGCACTGCGTCGGCTTTGACCTGGATTCTTGTATCAGCATGGAACGTGGCAATCATTGATCCGTCAGCTATATATATTCAGTTCCTGCTGACGTTTGGAATGTTCCCGGGGGTTGCCTGGGGGCTTCTCCGCTGGCAACGCACATTTTTGGGGTCCTCCTGATGCATCGTGATTCCGAGCGTCACAAGCTGTTTACGCGCCGGGCTGTTATGCTTGCAGGCGGCCAGGCGGCATTGTTGTCGACCCTGGTCGGTCGGATGTATTACCTGCAGGTCGTGGAAGCAGACCGTTACCGTATGCTGGCAGATGAAAATCGGATCAGTCTGCGCCTGTTGGCGCCTCCTCGGGGGCGAATCACCGACCGGTTTGGAAACCCGGTCGCTGATAATCAGCAAAATTACCGGGCTCTGTTGATTTCTGAAAATACCCGTGATCTGGACTATACGCTTGATATGCTGAACCAGATCATCGCAATTGGCCCGTCGGAACGAAAACGTATAATTCGTGAGGTCAAACGCAACCGGAATTTTGTGCCGGTGACCGTTCGTAAAAATCTGAACTGGAAAGACGTCTCCAGAATCGAAGTCAATGCGCCGGACCTGCCCGGAATTTTAATCGACGTTGGCGAAAGCCGGCATTATCTGTATGGCGAGGAGATGGCTCACATCCTGGGCTACGTTGCGTCCGTTTCGCCCGGAGAGGCAAAGGGCGACCCCTTGCTGGAATTGCCGGGCTTTCGCATAGGCAAAGCGGGCATTGAAAAAGTTCATGATTTGACACTGCGCGGCACCGGTGGAAGTTCGCAGGTCGAGGTCAACGCATTTGGTCGTGTGATCCGGGAACTGGACCGAAAGGATGGACAGCCGGGGGCCGAGGTGATGCTGACCATAGATCTGGGATTGCAGCAGATGGTGTCAAAACGTCTGTCGGATGACAGTGCAGCAGCCGTTGTCATGGACGTGCAGAACGGTGATGTACTGGCGATGGCATCAACGCCCGGATTTGATTCCAATGCCTTCAATCGGGGGCTTGATACGGCGGAATGGAAGGAGTTGCTGCACAATCCCAAGGCGCCGCTGACCAATAAGGCCATTGCCGGGCGGTATTCTCCCGGTTCGACCTTCAAGATGGTGGTCCTCCTAGCAGCATTGGAACGCGGAGTGATTTCGCCAACCACAGAAGTATTCTGCAAGGGGTATATTGAACTCGGAGACGCCAAGTTCCATTGCTGGAAGAAAAACGGCCATGGCAATGTTGATGCAAAATCGGCGATTACGCAGTCATGTGATGTATATTTTTACGAAATTGCAAAACGGACCGGGATTGACCGGATCGCTGCCATGGCAAACCGCATGGGGTTGGGTGAAAAACTGGGAATTGATTTGCCCGGCGAGCGATCAGGTCTGGTTCCAACCAAACGCTGGAAGCGCGGGGCTCTTGATGCGTCATGGCACCAGGGCGAGACGTTGATTGCCGGCATTGGTCAAGGGTATTTGCTGGTGACACCACTGCAACTGGCGGTGATGACTGCGCGTCTGTGCAATGGCGGAATGGCGGTCAAACCGCGATTGACCAGGGCGGTTGGTGGCCTTGAAGTATCACCGGGAAACGATGGGGAGCCCACCTTCAAAAGCCTCAATTTACCGAAAGCCAATCTTGATCTCGTGGTTGAAGCCATGTCGGATGTTGTCAATTCTCCCTACGGGACGGCCCGCCGGTCGAAGATTGATGATCCCCGGTTCATGATGGGTGGTAAAACCGGAACCGTCCAGGTGCGACGGATTTCAAGAGCGGAACGTGACATTGGCGTGATCAAGAACAGGGATTTGCCCTGGAAAGAAAGGGACCATGCTCTGTTCGTCGGATTTGCGCCGGTTGAGGAGCCGCGCTACGCGGTAGCGGTCGTCGTGGAACACGGTGGCGGCGGGTCGTCGGTGGCGGCGCCGATCGCACGTGATATCCTGACGGAGGCCCAACAGCGACAATCCGCCCGGCCCAACAAAATCCTGAGCGATCGGGAACTGAAAGTATCGGAAACCGGGATCGACGCAGGATGAGCAGGGATTTCCTCAATCAGCCAGATCTTAGCCTGGGCAAGAAATTGCTCCACATTCACTGGTTTTTTGTCCTGCTTCTATGTCTTACGGCCAGCATCGGCGTCGCCATGCTCTATTCCGCCGCAAACGGGAGTATGAGCCCCTGGGCCTCGCGTCATGCCAGCCGCTTTGCGGTCGGGCTGATCGTCATGATATCGGTCGCAATGGTCGATATCCGCATCTGGATGCGGTACGCCTATGGCCTTTATGTGTTAACACTCGTGTTGCTGGCCTTCGTCGAAATATCCGGCACAATTGGCATGGGAGCACAAAGGTGGATCAGCTTCGGGTACTTTAATCTGCAACCCTCGGAATTGATGAAAATTGCCCTGGTGCTGGCATTGGCACGATATTTTCATGGCGGCAGCATTGAAGATGTGGGGCGACCGACATTTCTGATCATTCCCCTGCTGATGATCGCCCTGCCGTCGGCGCTGGTGCTTCGGCAACCCGACCTTGGTACAGCACTGATGTTGATTATGGCCAGTGGTGCAATTTTTTTCGTGGCGGGCGTGCGGATCTGGAAATTTACCGTCGTTCTGTTAGCGGGGATCAGTGTCATGCCAGTTGCCTGGCAATTTCTGAGGGATTACCAGAAACAGCGCGTCCTTACGTTCCTGGAACCGGAAAGCGATCCCCTCGGAGCGGGGTACCATATTATCCAGTCAAAGATTGCGCTTGGATCTGGCGGTGTTTTGGGCAAGGGGTTTATGCAGGGTACGCAAGGACACTTGCGATTTTTGCCAGAAATGCAGACAGATTTCATTTTCACCATGCTGGCGGAAGAATTCGGCATGATGGGCGGTATCGGCCTGCTCGGTCTGTATTCCCTGATTCTGGTTTATGGGGTGGTTCTGTCTCTGCGGAGCCGAAATCAATTCGGTCGACTGGTTGGTCTGGGAATAACTGCGACATTCTTTCTCTACGTATTTATCAACATCGCTATGGTGATGGGGATGATCCCCGTCGTCGGGGTGCCGCTACCCCTGATATCCTACGGCGGAACAGCCCTGATGACGCTGTTGATCGGATTTGGTTTGTTGATGAGCGTCTGGGTCCATCGTGACGTTATGATCGGGCGACGCGGCGGCGATGAAGTCTGAACTGGCTATCGACAAACCGGTCAACGTCTGTAGAATGCGCCTTCCCAACATCGGGAATTGGGGCCGTTAGCTCAGTTGGCAGAGCGGGTGACTCTTAATCACTAGGTCGTAGGTTCGAGCCCTACACGGCCCACCAATCTATCTCATAAAATCCGCATCATTTGACAAGTTACTGTGAAGCCAGCGAGGTCTATTTGCTTCTCAGTCATTGATTTTGTCCAGAGACAGGATACCCCGAGTGCCGGGTTGGAAGAAGGTTCTTCATTGACCGATACCACCTGCTGTGCCGTATGATTGAGTGGAATGATATTTTATACCACCGTTTTAAACGTTGCCTCGACGGCCTGCGGACTTCGCTTGCAGGCCGGTGCAAGCGCACTTATTGTTTTGCATCCCATAACGCCGGTAACTGAGGCAAGTATCCATGTTCAAGAGTGACGAAAAACTGATCAACGAGATTCGACAAAAATTCCATCATGTCGATTCCTGTCCGCAACAGGGCCCACGGATCTTCTTTGAAAATGCCGGTGGCGCCTTGACGCTAAAATCGGTCGTCGAAACGTCTGCCGAGCTGGCGGCAATTCCGGACAATCAGGGACGGGATAATCCGGCGTCAGCGGAACTGGTCAGCATCATCACCCGCGGCAAGGAAGATATCCGGACATTCCTTGGCGCATCGAGGGGACCTGTATTTGTCGGCGAAAGCGGTACCGAACTTTTGTTTCGACTGATCAGTGTCGCTGTACTGGGTGCCGCAGAAGGTGGCGATGTTGTCGGCAGTACGCTGGAACATCCCGCATCGGTCAGCGCATGTGATCGATGGTCGAAGATTGCCAAACGAAATTTTGTCCGTGTTCCCCACAATTCCGAAACTGGTTCAGTGACGGCGGAAGATTACCGACCCTACCTTTCCACTGATACCCGGGTTGCAACGATTTTGCATACGTCACCCGTTACCGGCATGGCCGTTGATGTGGCCGGTATCGCAAAACTGATCCGCCAGATATCGCCTGACTGTTTTATTATTGTTGACGGCATACAACATGCCGCGCACGGTCAGCTGGATATTGATTCCTACGATATCGACGGGTATGCGATCTCACCCTACAAGGTTTTTTCCAGACACGGGTATGGTATCGCCTGGGTGTCGGAACGACTGGGTACATTGCCGCACGACAGTCTGATCGGTGCGCCGGCGGACTATTGGGAACTGGGAACGCGTGATACGGCATCCTATGCCACGTTTTCAAATGTGGTCGAATATTTTGACTGGCTTGGCAGTCACGTGACGGCGTCGACGGATCGTCGAGCACGAATTGAAGCGGCTGGCATGGCGATTCATCAGCACGAGAAAGACCTGACCGATGCGATGTTGTACGGCATTGATGGTCAACACGGACTGGCCGCCATGTCGGAGGTCCGCGTGATAGGCGGAATTGACAATCCGTTACGTGAGGGGCTGGTCTCCATGACGGTCGAAAACATGTCGGCTGAACAGGTGGTCAGCGCCTTGCGTGAACAGGGCATTCGGGTTCACGCGCGCAAAAACGACCATTTTTCAGGCAATGTTCTCAACCCTCTCGGTCTGGAAGGCTGTACCCGGATCTCCATGTGTCACTACAACACGGAAGATGAAGTCGCCCGATTCCTGCGTGCCATGCAGATGATTGTCGGGAAATGACATATACGGACGGAAGTAGAGTGGCCTGAGGTTTGGTGCGGGGAGTGGCCATACAGGAAAGAGTTGACTTTCAGCCAGGATAAGCGCATGAGTGTCTCAACGACATTCCCTTCAAGATCGAATTTCGATCACTCGCCGCCTCGACTCGTGTCTGGAGGTGGCTCAGTTTCTTGACGATATATGTGGGCGTTTCGTTAGGCGGGCCGGATTGACATGGTGCCGCCGACAAAGCTTGCATTGTGCATGCACACCCACCGATCCCGTTTCGGGGCGATGGGTCAAGACTGATTAATCGTGAAAGAAAAACGACAATATGACTGATTTTACGGGCCTTAATCTGGCCCAACCAATTCTTCGCGCCATCATCGCTGAAGGTTACCATACACCCACGCCGATTCAGGAAAAAACCATTCCGACCTTGCTGCAAGGGCGTGACCTGCTGGGCATTGCGCAAACCGGCACTGGAAAAACAGCTGCTTTTGCCTTGCCATTGCTCGATAAGCTGGCCAAATCCGCGAGTAAATCGCTCAGCAAACAACCGCGTGCCCTGATTCTTGCGCCGACCCGTGAACTGGCTGGCCAGATTAATGAAAGCCTGCGTACCTATGGCCGGGATGTGCCACTCCGCTCCGCCGTGGTCTTTGGCGGGGTTTCAATTCGTCCACAAATACAGGCCCTGCTGCGGGGCGTCCATATTCTGGTTGCGACCCCCGGCCGCCTGATGGATTTGATGAACCAGGGGCACGTCAATCTGAAGATGGTTGAAGTGTTTATTCTGGACGAGGCCGACCGGATGCTGGATATGGGTTTCATCCGTGACGTCAGAAAGATCGCGGCGACGTTGCCGGATCGACGTCAGACGGTCTTTTTTTCAGCGACCATGCCGCAATCCGTACAGGGGCTTGCAGATGGATTGTTACAGGACCCGGTGCGCGTTGAAGTGGCCCCTGCGGCGACGACGGCCGAGCGGGTCGAGCAGCAGGTTCTGTTTGTTGCCAAGGAGAAAAAACGGGCGTTGCTGAGTGAATTGATGAACAATCAGGCGATTGAACGGGTCCTGATTTTCACCCGCACGAAGCATGGCGCCGACCGTGTATCGAAACATCTGCACAGTTGCGGTATCCAATCAGATGCGATCCACGGCAACAAAAGCCAGAACGCGCGAGAGCGTGCCCTCAAGGGTTTCCGGTCCGGGCAAATTCGGGCGTTGGTCGCGACTGATATCGCGGCGCGGGGCATTGACGTTGATGGTGTTACCCACGTCATCAATTTTGAGCTGCCGAACGAACCGGAGAGTTATGTTCACCGTATCGGGCGCACCGCGCGGGCCGGTTCAACGGGTATCGCCATATCATTCTGTGACCACGAGGAACGCGCCTATCTGCGTGATATCGAAAAGACCATCCGCCAACGGGTTCCCGTGATGGAAGACCATTCCTTTCATGCCGCTGATATTGCCGCCGACACCGGGCCAGTCAAACCGCTGGGGCAGGGTAAGGCACGGTCCGGACAGCAGCGCCGTCGCAATAGCCGGCCGCATCGCAAGACCACCAGCCGGGCTGCCTGAACGGCTGGTATGAATAGAGAGTGAGCGGCGCGCGCGGGTTCTGTTTCCGTCAATTGCCGGAAACAGAACAGCCCGGCCCCCGCACCCGGGACGTCAACCGCGCATGCGTTGTCCGGCAGGGTCAAACAGTGGCGTGTTGTTAATGGTTGCGTCACGCATCTGGCCGAGGATTTCGATCTGGAACTTGCCTTCGTCGACAATCAGGTCGGTCGGAATAAAACCGATTGCAACGCTTTTTTCAGCGAAATGTGCATAGCCGCCAGACGTCACGAATCCAATGACATGACCGTCCTTGAAAATGGGTTCGTCGCCACAGACATCCGCATCGTCTGCGTCCACAATCAGTGTTGCCAGATGGCGTCGGGACGGTGTGTCCCGTGCCAGAATGGCGGCATTCCGACCGATGAAATCAGGTTTCTGGAAGTGAATAAAGCGATCAAGGCCGGTTTCAACGGGCGTATAGTCGGGTTTGTATTCACGCAGCCAGGAACCGAAATTTTTCTCCAGACGAAGCGACATCATGGCCCGCATGCCGAACGGCATTAGTCCCAGACCTTCAGCCGCCGCCGTCAGCGCTTTGTAGAGCGATATCTGGTAGGCGACCGGCACATAGATTTCGTATCCGAGATCGCCGGTATAGGAGACGCGACAGACAATGGCAGGCGTGCCGCCAACTTCCATTTGTTGCACACTCAAAAAACGGAATGCTTCGTTCGATACGTCCGTTCGGGTTATTCTGGAAAGCAATTCGCGGGCGTTTGGCCCGGCAATCTGAAAACCGACCCGTTCAAGTGAAATATTTTTCAGGCGTACGCCGGTGGTCGGCAGATGCTGCTCAAACCAGCGCATATGATAGGCCTGTGCGACGGACGAACCGACGACCTGAAAACGGTCATCACCAAGCCGCGAGACGGTAAAGTCACCAGTCAGCATACCCTTAGCGCTCAACATGGGTGACAATGTCATCCGCCCGACGTCAGGCATTTTGTTGGTTAGCAGGTAGTTCAGAAAATCCTCCGCGCCGGGGCCGGTTACTTCATATTTACCGAAATTGTGAATTTCGTTGATACCAACAGCGGTTCTGACAGCCCGACATTCCCGACCGGTTGCGATGAACGCATTTGACCGGCGGAAGCTGGGTGTCTCCTGTCGGGGGTCGCCGTCAGATGCAAAATAATTCACGTGTTCGAGACCATAGGCGGATCCGAACACGGCGTTCTGGTGATCCCAGATGCCGTAAGCGGGGGTTGTTTGCAGCGGGCGCGCAGCGGGAAGCTCCTCATTCGGATAGGTGATCGAGAAACGGCGTTGATAGTTTTCACGGACCTTGTTCCGCGTGTAAGTATGGGTGGCGTAGTTGCCAAACCGGGCGACATCCATTGCAAATATATCGGACGACGGTTCGCCCTCGATCATCCACTCCGCAAGGCTCAGGCCAACACCACCGCCCTGACTGAAACCCGCCATCACCGCACAGGCACACCAGTATCCGGGAACGCCGGGCACCGGCCCGACCAGCGGGTTGCCATCAGGGGCGAAGGTGAACGGGCCATTGATGACGGTTTTGATGCCGGCCTCGGCAAGACAGGGGTAACGTTTGTAGGCTTGTTCAAGTGGTTCGGCGATGCGATCGAGATTGTCAGGCAGCAGTTCATGGCCGAAATCCCAGGGTGTGCCATCAATGCCCCACGGGTCGCAATCCTGTTCGTAGATACCGATTACCAGCCCCCGGCCTTCCTGCCGGAAATAGGTCTCGCCACCTGGATCCATGATGTGTGGCAATTCTTGCGGACGCTGATAGACCTCGGCAATGTCGTCCGTCACAAGGTACTGATGTTCCATTGGATGGAGCGGATGATAGACGCCGACCATCGCGCCGACCTCACGAGCCCAAAGGCCACCGGCATTTACCACGTGTTCGGTATTGATGGTGCCCTGTTCGGTTACGACGTTCCATGTTTCGTCCGGTTGACAGTCCAGCGCCAGGACGCGATTGCGCAGGTATATTTCAGCGCCTTGCAGTCGGGCCGCCTTGGCGTAGGCATGCGTTGTACCGGACGGGTCGAGGTGACCATCCAGTGGGTCATACAGGCCGCCAACGATTCCGTCTGTGCTGATCACCGGGCAAAGTTCACCTATTTCCCGGGGTGTCACGATATGGGTATCAAGCCCCATATACCGGTGTTTCGCCCGTTCGCTGACCAGAAAGTCCATGCGTTCGCGGTCCGTTGCCAGCGTCACGCCGCCGACGTGATGCAATCCGCATGGCTGTCCGCTGATCTCTTCCAGCTCCTTGTAAAGGCCAATGGTATATCCCTGAAGTTTGGCGATATTGGGGTCCGCGTTGAGGGTGTGGAACCCCCCTGCGGCATGCCACGTGGATCCGGATGTGAGTTCTGACCGCTCAATTAGAACTACATCGGTCCACCCCAGTTTGGTCAGATGATACAGCACACTGCATCCGACGACGCCGCCGCCAATCACGACGGCCTGAGTATGAGATTTCAAGGCCTTTCCCCATAACTGTTCGGGTCCTGGCCACCTTCATCAGTGCGTCGGCGGACAAATGCATCGAGTTCATCGGCAATCGCGTCGTCAAGGGGAGGCGGCTGATATTCCGCAAGGATCTGTTTGTACAGATGGTGGGCCCGGGTTGTCGCATCCAGCGAGCCGCCATCCTGCCAGGTTTCGAAGTTGCGCCAATCGGATAAAATGGGCATGTAAAATGCATTTTCATACCGTTCCATGGTATGAGCGCAGCCGAAATAATGGCCGCCGGGGCCGACTTCCTGCATGGCTGAAAGTCCGAAGTCATCTTCTTTCGTCTCGACGGGTGTGAGAACCTCGGCCATCATCTGCAGCATTTCGGCATCAATTATCACTTTTTCAAATGACGCGCACAGGCCGCCCTCAATCCAACCCAATGCATGTTTGACGAGATTGCAATGCGCCAGCATACAGGGCCAGATCGACATTTGAGATTCATAAGCCGACTGGACATCAGGGGCGTTCGACGCATTTACGTTTGATGACCGGTAGGGAATACCATACCGACGGGTCAGTTGACCGCCAATCAGCACTGCCTTGGCATATTCCGGCGTGCCGAATGCGGGTGCGCCCGTCTTCATATCAACGTTTGACGTGAATCCGCCATACCATACCGGTGCGCCCGGTCTGACCGCCTGGATGAAGGCGATCCCGGCCAGGGCTTCCGCATTTTGCTGGGCCAGTGCGCCGGCCAGGGTGACAGGTGCCATCGCACCCGCCAGGGTGAATGGCGTGACACTGACGGGCTGACCGCGTTTTGCCATCTCGATCATGCCGATCAGCATGGGAATATCGTATTGCAGGGGGGAGTTGGCATTGACCGTGGTCATGATGCCGGGTTCACGTTCCATCTGTTCCCAACTGACGCCGCGACCAATTCTGACCATTTCCATGGAATCCCGGATCCGGTCACGTCCCAGCGCATACCCGAAGCTGACCTTGTCGGAAAGCCGGATTACTTCACTTTCTGCCTTGAGATGCCGTATATTGGCGGGAATATCGGACGGTTCTACCGGATATCCGCCGATCATATGCACGATGTTCAGGCTCTGTCCCAACCGGATGAAATCGCAGAAGTCCTTCATGTTGCCGGAGCGTCGTCCGCCGATCATGTCGCTGGCGTTGGGCGGACTGGCGACCAGTGCAAAATTTATATTGTTTCCACCATATTGAATATTGTGGGCCGGATTTCGTGCATACATGTTGAACACGGCAGGGGTTTTGGCTATCAGTTCCAGAATCATTTGGCGATCGAACCGAACGCGGCTCTCGCCTTCTCTGACGTCTGCACCAGCTTCTTTCAGGATGTCTCTGGCTTCCCGAAGCAGAAAATTAATCCCGATTTTTTCAAGAACCTCCATTGAAGCATTGTGAATGGCCTCGATCTGATCATCCGATACAATATTGTATGGTTGATAGGGATTCTTCAAATTCTGAAAAGGGAGTTGCTGGAACCCGGCATCGGCTTGCTTGCGTAGCCGTCCTTTTCCCATCGCCCGTCCGCGTCGCGCCATGTAAGTTCCCGCCTGCGCTGATTGTTGTTGAGATTGGGCGCGATGCTATCACGCGCTTTAGACTTCGAATAATCTAATTTTTTGATGAAGTTCCATAAAAAATATTTATAGTATATCCATGGAGGTCGATATGGTTCAAAAACCGATCAATCTGGAAATCGGCCACTTTAGAATGTTGAGTGCACTGGCCGAGTACGGCACCCTTTCCAGAGTTGCGGATGTGCTGGCACTTAGCCAGCCGGCGGTCACCTACCGGTTAAAGGAAATTGAACGCAGGGTTGGTATGCCGGTGGTCGAGCGACGGCACAATCGATACCGCCTGAACCTGATTGGTGAGCGGGTATTGGAAAGTGCCAAGGTTATCAATGGCGAATTGCAAAGATTGCAAACCGAAGTGGAAAGCCTGCGAAAGGGGATCACCCATACCTTACGGGTCAGTACACATGCCTATAACTGTACGCGATGGATGGCACCGTTTTTACGGGAATTCCGGGATCAAAATGAACATCTCGGAATTGAACTGATGACCAGTATGCCGGGAAACCCGGTCCGGTCAATTGATACAGGCAACACCGAGGTTATCATCGTCGCCGGTCGTTTCCCGGATCGCAGTGTGCGATGTTATCCATTGTTTGAAGATGAATTGGTTGGCGTGATTGCGCCAGACCATCCGTTGGCAGGCTGTGAATTCCTGACGGGCGAGGATTTTCGCGGAATCGACTACGTTACGTATTCCATGGAACATGAAGCCGGATTCGAAGGCGACCGCCTGTTTCGCCCGGGCAACCTGTATCCGGGAGCGGTCATCAAGGCAGGAGAATGCGATTCGGTCCTGGCCATGGTCGAGGCCGGATTCGGGATATCCGTATTGAGCCGTTGGGCGGTCGCCGATCACGTGCGAGCGGGGCGGCTGTTGTGCAAAAGACTGACGAGAGACGGTATTTTTATCACCTGGAATGCGCTGACCCGCCGTCACGAACGGGATCAGGGCATCAGGGATTTCTGCCAGGCGCTTGTGCGGTGGTGTGGGCAGGACCGGTCCATTATTCTGTCAACGGGTGACGTGTTTCCTGAACCGGTTCTTTTATCGTAATCACAGGGGCGACCTGACGCAGCTCATCCAACGGGATGTGACAGGAAATTCCATGCCGGTCGGCATTGAATTGCACCGCAGGCGCATCGGTGTCGCAAATGCTACCCAGATGCCGCGGGCAACGTGTCGAAAACGGGCAGCCGGGGGGCGGGTTCAGCGAACTCGGTAAATTTCCCTCCAGCACGATCCGGCGCTTTACAACAAGTGGATCAGCGATTGGGACCGCAGACAGCAGGGCTTCCGTATAAGGGTGATAGGGTGGGCTGAATACTTCATCTGTTGTGCCGCTTTCCATAATCTGACCCAGATACATCACCACCACCCGATCCGCCAGATACCGGACCGCCGACAGATCGTGACTGATGAACAGCAAGGTTGTCTGATGTTCGCGCTGAATATCCATCAGCAATTCGGTGACGGCCGCGGCAACCGATACATCCAGTGCTGAAATCGGCTCATCCGCGATGACGGTGGTCGGGTTGCCCGCAAACGCACGGGCAATGCCGACACGCTGTTTTTGACCGCCGGAAAGCTGGCGGGGTTTACGCCATTCAAATTCGCGTGGCAGCTTGACAGTGTCGAGCAGGGTGAGAACCCGTTCGCGAATTTTTTTCCGGTCCGTTTCGACACCGAATTTCCGGATGACCCGACCAATTTGCGACCCGATGGTCAGGGACGGATTTAATGTATCGTTCGGATTCTGGAACACCATCTGAAGGGATGCAAGTTGTTGCGGCGATCGTTGCTGAACCGGTAGGTTGCCGATACTGGTGCCGCTCAGGCGTACTTCACCACTGGTTGCTGTCTCCAATCCCATCAGGACTTTTGCAAATGTCGATTTTCCGCATCCGGATTCACCGACGATTGCGACGGTTTCCCCTCTGCGTGCTCGGAAAGTCAGATCTTCGTTGGCTTTCACATAACGGGTTTTGTTGCCGCCAAACAGGGCACTAATGGATGTGTCGTGGATTTCATAATATTTTTGCATGCCATCGATTTCGAGGATGAAATCGCCCAACTCGGCCGGTGCCTGAATGTCACCGTGTGCAGCTTCATTTCCGTGTTTGATTTCATCCCATCTGAGACAGCGGACGTAGTGCGCCTTGTCATCACCGGACGTGACCGCTTCCATGGCGACCTGCCCGACATCGCATTCACCCGCCTTGAAAAATGTACAACGGGGGGCAAAGTTACAACCCGTCGGGCGTTCATGCGGGAGCGGAAGCTGCCCCGGAATCGCGACCAGGGGGCGGGTGTTCTTATCTGCGTGTGGAAGCGGGATGCACCCGAACAGACCATGTGTGTAGGGGTGTTTGGGCCAGGAGAAAATGGAATCGATATGGCCACTTTCAACAACCTCGCCGGAATACATCACGCCGATCCGATCACAGACTTCCATCATCAGTCCGAGATTGTGAGAAATGTACAGTAGTGACGTATTGAACTTGCGGCTCAGTTCCGCAATCAATTCGACAATGCCGGCCTCAACGGTCACATCCAGCGCTGTGGTCGGTTCATCAAGCAGTAGCAAAGCCGGTTTTCCGAGCAGCGCCATGGCGATGACAACCCGCTGTTGTTGACCACCGGAGATCTGATGTGGAAAGGCCTCCATGATCCGTTCCGGGTCAGGCAAGTGGACATCCGACAGCATTTGCGTCGCCAGCTCGCGAGCTTTGTCAGGTGTCGCCCCTTCGTGGGTGACGGGAACTTCCATCAATTGCGCGCCGATTGTCAGGGATGGGTTGAGAGCCGCCATCGGTTCCTGATAAATCATTGCGATTTGTGATCCGCGCAGGCGGCGCAGTTCTTCGTCCGTCATCCCGGCCATGTCGCGGCCCTTGAACCGGACAGTGCCGCCGACGATATCGCCGTTTTGACCCATGTATCGCATGATGGCCATGGCAACGGTCGATTTGCCGCAGCCGGATTCTCCAACCAGACCGACACTTTCACCGGGTGCCAGGGTCAGGGAGAAATCAACGACGGCCGGAATTTCACCGGATCGAACGAAGTAGGAAATGCAAAGGCCGTCGATTTCCAGAACCGGGTCGATGTGAGCGGGATTTTGTTCTGCCATGATCCGTTCCTCAATCCCGCAGTGATATTTCACGCAGGCCGTCCGCCAGCAGATTGAACCCCAGTACCAGCGAGGATATGGCGATGCTCGGCATCACTGCCATGTGGGGAAAGACCATTGCCATCTTGCGTCCTTCGTTGATCATGCCACCCCAGTCCGGGTCAGGCGGTGGCAGACCGAGACCGAGAAAGCCGAGGACGCCGATTGTAATAATGACGTAACCCAGCCGGACGCAGGCATCGACGATCAATGGCCCTCGTGCATTGGGTAGAATTTCAATCAACATGACATATAACGCCGACTCACCACGCGTCTGGGCGGCGGCGACATAGTCGCGGTTTCGCAAATCCAGTACCAGCCCCCGCACGATCCGCATGACGCCCGGCGCGCTTGCAAATGTGATGGCAATTACGATGTTGCTACCGGACGCACCGAAGGTCGCAATGACAATCACATACAGCAGCAACACGGGAAATGAGAGGATAATATCGGTTATCCGCGACAGAACAGTGTCCGGCCAGCCGCGATAATAACCGGCGGTCAGCCCCATCATGATTCCGACGACGTACGCCGACAGTGTTGCGAGCGGCGCGTAAATGAGGACCGTACGGGAACCCCAGATAATCCGGGAAAGGATGTCACGACCCAGATGGTCCGTGCCAAGCCACAGGGTTGAGCCGGTTTTCGCAAAGACCGTACCCGGTTTGGCAAATGGCTGGAGCGACTGCAACGGATCTTGGGGCGCCAGTACGGGTGCAAAAATCGCAACCAGGACCCAGAACAGAACCAGTGCGGCCCCGATCATGCCAACCGGGCTTTCCCGCAACAGGGAAAACGATTTGCAGGCGCGCAGAAACGCCGATGTGCCAGTCGCTGCGGGGGAAATGGGGCTTGTCTGATCTGCCATATGATGGCCTTTACCTGAACCTGATGCGCGGGTTCAGGTAGGTATAACCGATATCGGCCAGTGTCTGGGTGCCGACCGCGACGAATACGGCAACCATTGAGCATGAAACGATAACGTATATGTCCTGATTGAGAGAGGCTTCCAGCAGCAATGCGCCAAAACCCTTATATGCAAAGGCAAATTCAACCACAATTACGCCCGACAACAGCCAGTTGATTTGCAGCATGATCACTGTGAATGGCGCGATCAGGGCGTTGCGCAAGGCATGTTTCAGAATAACCTGCCGATAGGGGAGGCCCTTCAGCACCGCCGTCCGGATATAGGGGGTCGTCATCACCTCTGCCATGGAAGCCCGCGTCATGCGCGCCACATAACCGAAATCGTATAAAAACAGGACCAGCACCGGCAAAATCAGCTGTTTGAATTCGAAACCATTGATCATACCGGAGGTTCCCGGTAACAGGTGCAGCCAGAAAGTAAAAATGGTCGACAGGAAAACGGCACTGGCAAATTCGGAAATCGAGGTTGTGATGATACTGACGATCGAAATACTGCGATCCAGCATGGCTCCTTCCCGCATGCCAGCCAAAACACCCAGAACCAGTGATACGGGTATCAAAAACACAAATGTCCAGAATCCGAGAATCGCTGTATTCCACAGGCGCGGCCACATTATGTCGCCGACCGGCATCCGGTATCGCTGTGAAATTCCAAGATCACCGGACAAAAAATTGCCAATCCAGACAAAATAACGATACCACAGTGGGTCAAAATAGCCATGTTGCTGCATCCACAGGTTTTTTTGCTCGTCTGACGCAAATTGCCCGAGCACCTTGGTCGCGGGGCTTCCCGGAGAAAATTCAAGAACCAGAAACAGCAGGACAGAAACCACAAGCATGGTAAGTGCCATGATTCCAATGCGTTTGCTGATGAATACCAGCATGAAGCGTCTCTCCCCCGGTGACTTGCCGCCACCTGTTGGACATTAAGCGTATTCGTGTTGGGTGTACATCACACAGGACCGTCCGCGGGGGCCAATCTATCAGGCCCCCGCGCCGCGTCATGATTCAATCAGGTATCCATCCAGACCTTGTTCCACTGGTGATAATTGGTCGGATGCATCTGGATGTCCTTGACCTTGTCGGAGGCCGCCAGCATGACCGACCGGAAGAACGGCTGAACCATGATCGCGTCATCCTGGAGACGTTTTTCAACCTTCGCCATGACTTTCCGCCGCTCAACAATATCAACCGTTGATTCGGCCTGGGTCAGCAGGTCGTCAAACTCCTTGCTGTTGTAGTTGGTTTCGTTCCAGGGGACCCCTGACCGATAGGCCAGCCCGAGAAGCATGGTGGCCAATGGGCGGTGGGTCCAGACCGTGAGACTGAAGGGGGCCTTGGCCCAGACTTCCCAGTACTGGGCTGCCGGCATGACATTGACAGTCAGGTCAACACCTGCATCCGCCAGATTCTGCTTCAGAACAACAACCGAATCCGTTTCCCAGGTGCCGTTGGTATTGCCAACGTTGCAGGTGATCTTGAGGCCATCACCGTGCCCTGCCTCCGCCAGAAGTTTTTTTGCTTCCGCGACGTTGCGTTTGACCTGGGGTAAAACGGCGTAGTCCGGTTGACATTTGCAGACGTGATGGTTTTCCGCGACCTGGCCTCGTCCACGATGGGCCGTTGCCAGATTTTGAGCATTGTCGGATGCAAGCTGAATGGCGCGACGGACCCGGACATCATCAAACGGTTTGGTATCCACATGCATACGGATCACACCGGTCTGGGCAGTCGTTGTCTCGTGAATGATCACACTAGGTACAGCATTCGCAACCTCGATGGCATCCAGCGGCAATTCGAAAATGGCGTCAACCTGGCCGGATGCAAGGGCAGCCATCGCCGCCGATTTGTCGGCTCCTGTATCGTAATAGTGAATTTCACTCAGGTAAGGTTCATCATCCCAGTACTTCATGTTACGACGCTTGAGGATGGCTTTTTCGCCGAGCTTGTATTCCGCCAATGTAAACGGGCCGGTTCCCAGTTCCGGGGACTTGGTAATGTCGGCCCCCTTGTCAACAAAACTGCGATGCAGAATGACAGCGGGGTAATGATAGAGTTTTTCCGGCAAGGCCAGATCGGGTGAATTGAGATTGAATTGAACCCTATATTTGTCGATTTTCCTGATTGCGCCCGGCGTCATCGACTTCAATTTGATCGGCTTTCCGTCCTTGTCCTTGCCGTCTTTCGTATCGACCATCGAGTTCAACAGGCCCAGCACAGAAGAGCCGGTTGCCGGATTGAGCCAGCGCTCGACATTCCACACGACATCATCAGCTGTCAGTTCTTCGCCATTGCCGAATTTCACGCCTTTACGAATATTGATCACCCAGGTTTTCAGGTCGGCAGAGGGTTTCCAGGATTCGGCCAACATGGGACGTGTTACATTGTCCGGTCCGGTGATGGTCAGGTATTCACACATCTGGCGGCAGATATTGGCTTTTTCTGCCCAGGCGTAAGTGGCGGGGTCGGCCATCTCCTGAACCACCATCGCCATGCGAATGATGCCGCCCTTTTTCGGCGCGGCTGAGGCTTCGGAAATGAATTCCGTTCCGGCCATGGCATACGCGGCGGTGGCAGAGACTCCCAGAAAAGTGACGGTGCGAATGAATTCACGGCGATCTACAAGTCCCTTGTCCAGTTGATCCCTGAGTTTTGCTACATCCGGATGGACATCTCCGGTCGTATTTGAATTGGATGCCTGATTCGACATGATTTTGTTTTCCTCCCTGAATTTCTGGGCCTGTCGCCAGTTTGGTGCTGCGCCTCAACCTGCGAGTCCGCATCGATTATATCGCGAGGCACTGCTATTTAGATTGTTGAGCCAGTGTTTGATAAAAGCACACCTTCCCGTTTATCGCAAATCGAAGGGTTTTTGTTCATTAGCGACATCCCACGCGTTCGTGATCCGAATCGCGGCGTCCACCGGTTATTGGTCCACCCTCGGCAGTTGTGATGTGGGCTCTATCCGAGGACGGAAAAGGAACTGTCCGGATTGATTTCACGAAGCCGAGAGAACGATCCAAGATCCAGATCATGGCCGACCCGCTCGAGCCGGAATTTCAACGGGTGCGTGTCGTGGTCGTTGCCCGCTTCACAATATTCGATCAGGGCAGCCATCATTTTGCCGGCAACGGGCGCGTTCTTGAATTGATTGCCGCTGCTTCCGATCGCCATGTAATAACCGTCGATTGAAGACCTGTCGTAGATCGGTGCCCAGTCTTCGGTTACGTCGTATAGGTCGACCGCCCCTTTCATCTGGCTGGGAATGCCGAGCGTCGGAATGCGCTGTGCCTGGCGATAGGCCTGTGTTGTCCATTGCTCTGTGAAATTGCGGTCCCAGTCATCCGGATCAACTTCTTCCCGGGGGTCGCATTCCGGATCCTCGCTGCCAATCAGGATGTTGTTGCCGCTTTCCGGGCGGCTGTAGCAGGAAATGTCGCTATCGGAAATCACCAGACCGGACGTCTCGAAATTGAACCCGTCCGGACTGGGAACGTGGACGACTTCCTGTTTCAGCGCGCGAGTCGTTATCTTCATGTCGCCGTCCGCCCCCGCCATCCGGTTGACTTTCGCGGAATGAGGTCCGGCAACATTGATTACAATCCGGCAATCAATTGTTTGTCCATCATCCAGCACGACACCAGTGATTTTATTATCAGATCTGAGTATTTCGACGACACTTTTACCAAATAAAAATGTGCCGCCCCTTGATTCCGCAGCTCGCTGCAGGTTGTGTGTTGAAAGTTGTGGGTCATTGATATATCCGCCGCACGGAAACAATACGGCGCCGTCAATGTTGCCTCCGGTCGGATGACCAAACTGCAGGTCCGACCGAAGTTTGGCTGGTGCGAAACGTTCAAGATTCACAAGTGGCAGGCGTTCGCGAATGCGGTCGGCATCCCAGTGTTCGTATGGAATACCTGCGGTATCCATGATTTCACACGCCCGCGCCAGGAAACCGTTCTGTGCCGTTTTCATGACGAGAGTCCCGGTTTCATGAAATTGGGCAAAACCGCGTTCGTCAGCGACGCCCAGATAATTTTCCCAGTTTTTCCAGTGGAAATAGGATTCATAGGCAAGGGCGGAACTGTCCACGGTCGAGTAATATACCCGTATGATGGCGCAGGAGTTGGAGGTCGATCCGTACCCGGCTGCCGGCAGGCGATCGATGTTCAGCGTTTTCAGACCTTTCCCGGCCAATTCGAATCCACATGCCGCGCCAATCACACCGGCACCAACGATAACCGCATCCACCTGTCTGTCCACCATGTGTCCAATCTCTCCCGGCACGTTTGTCAGTCCTTGCCTGAATGAGGGACCTGCCTAATTTCGTCAAGTGCTAAAAGCAGACGGGCAAAAATGTTCGTCTATGCCACACCGAACCGGAGGAGGTGGAAAAAATCAGGATCGATTGCTGGGAAGCGAGACGGTGACAACCGTGCCACGTCCGGGCTGGCTATCGAATCTGAGCCTGCCGTCGTGTAATTCGATCAGCGATCTAGAGATCGCCAGCCCGAGTCCAACACCATCCTGCGGTTTGTGGGGGTCCGCGTCATGCCGGGTAAAGGGGTCGGTCAGGGTTGGCATCTTTTCCGGCGCAATCCCGATCCCGCTATCGATGACCTGAATTTCGTGATGATCGTTTGCCGCCGTCGCGCGGACGATGACTTCGTCTCCGTCATTTGAAAATTTGATGGCATTGGTTACGAGATTGATCAAAATCTGGAAAATGGCGCGGCGGTCCGCTTCGATGACAGGCACATTTTCAGCAATTGAGACGGTCAGCAGAATACCATCACGTTCTGCGCGGTCCGCCAGTAGTAAAACGCATTTGTTGATTTCCCGTGGAAGGTCAATCACGTCAAACTGAAGTTCGTAATGGCGGGATTCAATTCGTTCGATATCCAGTATATCATTTACCATGGCCAGCAAATGTTGCCCGCTTTTTACAATATTCTCTGCATAACCGAGGTATTTTTCATGCCCGACCGGACCCAGGTACTGTTTGTGGATGAGTTCGGAAAAGCCAATGATTGAATTGAGCGGCGTTCTCAATTCATGGCTCATGCTGGCCATGAAGTCGGATTTTGCCTGGGTGGCTTTGACAATTTCATCCATCGCTGATTGTAATTGACGTTCCTGTTCCTTGCGCGATGTAATGTCGTTAAAAACGCCAACCACACCACCGTCAGGCATCGGCGACAATAACAGCTCGATCCGGCGGTTTTCATCCACACTGTCTTCTACCGCACTGTTTTCACGTTGTCGGTAGAGTGATAATCTGTTCTCGATAAGAACACCGGGCTCTCCCGGACCATAGTCACCGCGCGATGCCCGGAACCGGATGATATCCACGGCAGACCGGCCGACTTCCGTCATCGTCTCCGGCAGTTCGAACAATCGACTGAAATTCGGACTGCTTACCTGAATGACAAGGTCCTGATCGAACACAAATAATCCACCCGTCATGTTTTGCAGAGCAGTTCGCAACCATTCTTCCTGGCGGACCAATTTGTGTTCGGCCTGATTTTTGGCCCGCTTCAGAACCACCAGTTCACGGCAACGCCGCAAGGCTGCTTCCAGAAGATGCGGGTCAATCGGTTTTTGCAGGAAATCATGGGCGCCATGTCGCATTGCCTGGACAACAAGGTTCAATTCCGCATAGGCGGTCATCAAAATGCACAGCAAATCAGGATGAAGGGCATGAAACCGGCCAATCAGATCAATACCGTTGCTCGCCTGGAGGCGAAAATCGACCAATGAAATGTCAGGGTGAAACGATTCGGCCGCTTGCAATGCGTCCTCATGATTGTGGGCGACCTTTACGTCAAAATTACGTGCTCTGAGGACATCTGCGAGGGCGTCGGCTGCGTCGGGATCATCATCAACGATTAACAGGCGCGGGGAAAATATGGTGGCATTTGCCACATCTATGACTCGGCCGGAGGTCGCTGATGTCATGAAGTGTTGCCTCCGTTGGGCTCCTCAATTTCAAACGGCAGCCATAGTATCACGTCCGTTCCCTTGCCGATTTGGCTGATAATTTTTACACCACCACCATGTTCTTCCGTAATTTTACGGACGACGGGCAAACCCAGTCCGATACCTGAACTTTTCGTGCTGAACAGGGGTTCAAAAATATTCTGCAAATCCCCTTGCGGAATGCCGGGGCCGGAATCTGACACCATGATCTCGAGAGTCGACCCGTTGCGACGACTTGAGACGGTGATTTCACGGTCCATACCGTCCGGGTTATCACGAACGGCCTGGCAGGCGTTTTCAAATATGTTAATCACCGCCCGACGCATCCTGTCCCGATCAATCGAGGCGATTGTTCCGGAATCAAGCGATTGCCGGAACGTGATGCCCTCCGGTTTGGTTTGATCGTCAAGCAACTGGCCCAGCCAATCGTCTGTATTGGTTAAAACTTTATGAGCGGCGGTTTCGCGCGAATAATCCAGCATCTCATTGATGATAGTATCACATCGAATGATATTCCGTTCAATCCGTTCAATCGCCGGTTTTATGTTGATATCAAGCGTTTCGGTTTTGTCGTTTATCGACATCATCGACGTGCGAATGGTGCCGAGAGGATTGCGAAGTTCATGGCTGACGGTCGCTGCAAGTTGTCCGAGGGCGGCCAGGCGCTCTTGCCGGATCAATGAATTTTGTGCATCGCGCAGTTCTGCGGTTCGCTGATCAACCCGTCTCTCAAGTTCACTGTTGAGCAGTTTCAGCTGTTCTTCAACGAACGCCCGGCGGGAAGTATTTTCATTGAGATCTACCACCATTTGATCAAACGCGTTTGACAGGTGGCCGGTTTCGTCCCCTGATCCGGACCTGACCCGGATTGAGAGATCGCCATCCGCGACCTTGCGGATCGCCCCGGTCAATCTCTTGATCGGTTGCGTAATGCCACGCGATACCCAACTGCCGAACAACAATACGAACGCTGCGGTTCCGCTCAGTCCCACCCAGATACCTGTGGTGGTTTTTCGAAGTATTGTTACGATTTCCATTTTGGAAGTTTCGAACTCGTCGCGTTCATGTGCGACAGCGGCATCGACGGATTGCAGAAATTCCTGTTCCACAGATTCAAATTTTTCTTTCAGTTCCAGAATTTCAGCGGGAGGCGCGTGCCGGGTTAAGGTACGGGTCAGGTTTTGGCTGGCCTGGGCCAGTTCGGTTTTTGCCAGCTCTATGGAATTCAGAAAGGTTCTTTCCGCGGGAAAATAGGTTTCAACGAAGGTGCGATATCGGTGGATACTGTCGGTCAGGGCCGCAAGTCCCCCGTCAATCAGCGCAATTTCGTTGGCGGACTGTTCAACGGACGTTCCGGCAGATTGCGCTTTGTTACTGGCGGCGACGAACGATATCATTAGATATTCGTTGGTTGACGAGACGATCCGCAAGCCGGAAAACCGGATTTCATCCAGCGTTCGTATCACCTCAAGCGTTCGTTCGCTGAGCGATTCAAATTCCCGGTCAATCGATGTGGTCAACTGTGCCAGAAGAACGGCTACAGAGATGACAACAGCCGCCATTATGCCGCTCGACACAAACAGTTTTTGCCCGATTGACAGGGACGGCATTGTCATTCAGGCCTCTCTGTCATGTCAATTTCTCTTCCAGCGCGGCCAACAGCAATGTCGGATTGAAGGGTTTGAACAGGCAGCCGATCATGGCATCCTGTTTCAGCGCGCCGAGCATCGAAGATGCCTCGTCAGCGTAACCGGTCACAATGATTGTTGGAATCAGGTGGCCGCGTTTTTTTAACGTCAAATATACGTCCAGGCCATTGATGACCGGCATGCGAAAATCAAGCACAAGTGCATCATAACGGGTTCGCTGTCCCATCCGGAGCGCTTCGTCCCCACTATGAGAGACGGCCACGCGATAGCCGTTTTCCGTCAGAAACTGATCCAGACTGCCGGCAAAATCTGGGTCATCGTCGGCGATCAGGATAAGCCCGTCCGGTTCGATTTTTTTCAGGGTTTCAAAAACCTTGTCGAAGCTGAACGGTTTGTGCAGGATTCCCAGTGCACCATTGTCGACCGCCTGTTGCAGCAATTGTTCAATGCTATAGCCGGTCATCATCATGATCTTGGCGTCAGGTTTCAGGTTGCGAATTTCAAGAAAACTTTCAACCCCGTTCTTGCCTGGCAATTTGACATCCATAAAGGTTATGTCGAAATCGTTATTGCGGAACCGGTCAATGGCGTCTTCGCCATCGTGGGCCATTTCGACGATATGCCCTCGATTGGAGAGGACTTCGGCAAGGCTTTCCGCAAAGTCGACATCATCGTCGACCACAAATATTCGCAGCGATTTCATGTGTTGCCGCCGTTCATCTGCAAGACCTCTGTCACCGGCAGCCAGAGTGTCACAGTGGTCCCGTTACCGGTGATACTTGATACGCGGATACCGCCGTTATGTTCTTCCATGATTTTCCTGACAACCGGCAACCCTAGTCCAACCCCGAAACTCCTGGTGCTGAAAAGCGGTTCAAATATCTTGTCGAATGTCTCATCCGGAATTCCGTTGCCGGTGTCCGAAATGACGATTTCCAGTATTCTATCATCGATCTGTGTGCCGATTTTCACCTCCCGAAGGTGAGGGACCTCCCGTTCCTGCACAGCATGACAGGCATTGTCGATGACGTTGATGACCGCCCGACGGAGTCTCTCCTGATCAATGGCGGCGGTTGCATTTGACGCGAGTTCACTCCGGATCAATATTCCAGCGGGGAATTCCTGTTCTTCGAGCAGTTGTTCGAGCCACTGGTCGACGTTGGTTGGAAGCCGATTGGCTGTGGTTTCGCGGGTGTAATCAAGCATTTCTGCGATGATTCTGTCACAGCGGAGAATGTTTCGTTCAATCCGCTCGATGGCTTTTTCAATGCCAAGCCGCTGTCCGTGGGTTTTGTCCGCAATGGTGATCATTGAGGTGCGGATTGTACCCAGCGGATTTCGAAGCTCATGACTGACGGTCGCCGCAAGTTTGCCAAGAACAGCCAGCCGCTCCTGTCGGACAAGGGAGTCCTGGGCCTGTCGCAATACCACCGCATTGTCGCGAAAAACCCCGAGTGCCGCAGTCATGGTTGCGACTTCCTCAATATTGCCGGCATCCGGAATCGATATATCGAGATTGTCTTCTGCCAGCTCTTTCATGGCATCCGTGACCGATGACAAGGGGTCGGCAATTTTCTGGGCGATGAAGATCGACAGCAATATCAGACTGATAATGGCAATGGAACCAATAAAAAACAGCCATGTCTGAACTGATTGAGCGAGTGTGGCGGCGAGATCATGCAGCACCGATCTGGCTTTCGTCGCTTCGGCACTGGAGATGGAAGCACACATACCCCCAATGTTCCGACCATGAATGCTCCGCAGTGGCTGGCACAGGAAGGAGTATTGAGTGCCCCCCACATCGTGGTTCATGGAAATGGCATTTGCTGTCGGGTTGTTCGCCAGCATCGAGGCATCCATGCCCTGCACCGGGGCGGTAAATCCGATGCTCGCCAATGGGCCGGTGCCGGCGAAGACTGCGAAAGCGGTTTTGAACAGATCGTGCGTAATATCCAGTCCCTGATCCCATTGATCCAGTAGTTTCCCAAGTACCAACACACCGAGCTTGTCGCCAAAATCATTTTCGATGACACTGGCGACGACCATCGCGATGGAACCGGATTGCAAATTTTGCCCGCCACCAATGCCTAGGTCCCGAAGCATATCGGAGCTCACTTCCAGTAGCCCGATCTGATCCGGAAGTGCGGCCGCGACATTATTGTAGGATGATAGAAAGGTGCTGAGGTCGGTAGATCTGAAATCGTTGGTCAATGCCAGGTCATCGGAGCCGGTTGGCGTTGACGCCAGAATATGCCCGTCCAGGTCAAAGACAGTGGCAAAATCCAGACCATCGGAAACAAGTGCCTGGGACAATTTCAGGATGATCGTATCATGCTGGCTTTTTTTAACGATGCCTCTGAATTCGTCAGAATTTCCGAGGGATCTCACCGATGACCTGATTTGGGCCAGCCGGTTGTGCAACAGTTGCTGATAGGTTTTCAGGCTGCCAGCCATCCGTTCCGATAGCTGCATATCTGATTGGCGAACAAGTTGTTCCCCTTGCTGCTTGATTGACCCTGATATCAGTTCGGACAATATACCGCCGATCAGTACAATCAGAACGGTGACGACCGGCACAAAGGTCAGAATAATCCGCGTCTTCAGTCTGAGCTTGCCGGTATGTCCAATATTCATTGATCGCGGTCAGTAGGGGACGGCATTTGCGCGCCGGATTGCTTTCTGGCCCGCGGATGATGTCAGGAAATTGATAAAGGTACGAATGCTCCCGGTATTGTTTTTTTCCTTCAGGATCAACGCCAGCGTCGTAAAGCTCGGATATTCCTTGCTGGTGGGGAGACGACTGTCAATCGTAACAATTTTCAGTCCTGCCTGCCGGGCTTCCGGGTAAGGGCCAAACCCGATTGCTCCGGTAGTTTTCGATATAACCTTGAGCGTTTGCTGGGTCGTCGTCGTAACTTTTGATTTGCTCAGAAACGCAATGTCGGAAAACCCGGTCAGGGTTTGGCGTAAAACTGACAGAGTACTATCGCCTTCTTCCCGCCGGACGACGCGAATTTTCCCATTCACACCGCCAACATCTTGCCAGTTTCGGGTCCTGCCGCTGAAAATATTCAGAACATCCGGCGTGGTCAGATTTGTGACACCGACACTTTTGTTGACAAAAAAAACGGCGGCGACTTTTGCGAAAGGTATATAGGTCAGGCCAAACGGTTTCTCTGACTCCTTGATGGTACGCGCTACTCTGCCAATCCGGAACTTGTCATAACCGACGGCCTTGATACCACCGGACGAGCCGATACTATCGGGAACGACGATAGTGATACCCGGATGGGCCGTGCTGAAAGCCGTGCCAATGCTGCGCAGAATTGCCATGCCATCGCCGGTTCCCACAATCGTTATGTTTTCTGCCCGCACCGGGACAGCAGAAAATCCGACGATCCCGGACCCTATCAGCAGCAGGTAAAGTGATGTGGTTGCAGTGACAGTCAACAGTCTGAACATGAGTGCGTCTCGTGAATTAATATTCAATTGAAAAAATAGCATACCAATATATGTAAATCAGAGGCTTTTTGGCAAGGCATATTCTTAATAGTGGTATTCTCTTGAGGCGATCTCGAATAGCGGCACCGTGTCTTCTCTTCTTCATTGATTTCACGCCAACTGGGCACCCGCATTAACCTCGCAGAATTGGCCGTTTTATGATTCACTGTCTCCATTGAGGAGAATGGAGTTGAATAATGGATCCACAGGGCCTTTTCAGTTTATCGGAGCATCTTGAGCGGATCAG